>Ga0187893_10000224_pt1 | contig 141966 bp, 117 predicted proteins | sample MA1701074metaG_FD_139574 | JGI IMG/M metagenome (GOLD analysis project Ga0187893, IMG submission 139574) | White microbial mat communities from a basaltic lava cave in the Kipuka Kanohina Cave System on the Island of Hawaii, USA - MA170107-4 metaG ...
CGCTTCGCCGTTCAGCGCCCCCAACGCCGATCCCTTCACCACCGGCAGCTCGTCCCCCGGGAACCCGTAGCTCGTCAACAGCTCCCGCACTTCCAGCTCCACCAGCTCCAGCAGCTCCGGATCGTCCACCGCGTCCACTTTGTTCAAGAACACCACCACGTACGGCACGCCCACCTGCCGCGCCAGCAGAATGTGCTCCCTGGTCTGCGGCATCGGCCCGTCCGTCGCCGCCACCACCAGAATCGCCCCGTCCATCTGCGCCGCTCCGGTGATCATGTTCTTGATGTAGTCCGCGTGCCCCGGACAGTCCACGTGCGCGTAGTGGCGGTTCTTCGTCTGATACTCCACGTGCGCCACCGCGATCGTGATGCCCCGCGCCTTCTCTTCCGGCGCGTTGTCGATCGAGTCAAACGACCGAAACGACACCGACGGATCGTGCTTCTGCAACACCTTCGTGATCGCCGCCGTCAACGTCGTCTTGCCGTGATCGATGTGCCCGATCGTCCCCACGTTTACGTGCGGCTTGCTCCGATCAAACTTCTCCTTCGCCATCGTTCGATTACTCCCTGACTTTTCAAACGCCGTTGCGGGAAAGACAGCCGGGCGAGTTTCGCCCTCTCGCGTCCGCGGAGGCCGACTCCTACCGGACCACCTTCCCCTGCACGCGGCTGATAATCTCTTCCGCTTGCTGCGCCGGCACCTCTTCGTATCCGTGGAGGTGCATCGTGTAGCTGCCTCGTCCTTGCGTCCGCGACCGCAGGTCCGTGGCGTAACCAAACATTTCCGCCAGCGGCACCAGCGTGCGGATAATCTGCGAACCGCCGCGCAACTCCATCCCCTCGATGCGCCCGCGGCGGGAATGGACGTCGGCATTGACGTCGCCGAGGTACTCCTCCGGGACGACCACTTCAACCGCCATCACCGGCTCGAGCAGCACGGGCTTGGCACGCTTCGCTGCATCCTTGAAGCCCATCGATCCAGCGATCTTAAACGCCATTTCCGAGCTGTCCACGTCGTGGTAGCTGCCGTCGTTGAGGGTCGCCCGCACACCGACCATTTCGTAGCCAGCCAAGACGCCATGCGTCAAGGCCTCGCGAATGCCGGCATTCACGGGCTCGATATATTCCTTCGGAATTCGGCCGCCGACGACCTTGTTGACGAATTCATAGCCCTCAGCGATGGGCTCGATCGTGATCTTGCAATGGCCGTACTGGCCGCGGCCGCCGCTCTGGCGTACGAAGCGGCCCTCGCCGTCGGCGGCCAGGCGAATGGTTTCGCGATAAGCCACTTGCGGCCGGCCCACGTTCGCCGACACCTGGAACTCCCGCATCAGGCGGTCCACCAGGATTTCGAGATGCAGCTCGCCCATGCCGGAGAGAATGGTCTGCCCGGTGTCGGGATCGGTATTCACACGGAAGGTCGGATCTTCCTGGGCCAGCTTGGCCAGAGCCAAACCGATCTTCTGCTGGTCAGCCTTCGTCTTCGGCTCGATGGCGAGCGAGATAACCGGGGTCGGGAAGTCAATCTTCTCCAGCACGACCGGCTTGTCCTCGTCGCAAATCGTGTCTCCGGTCTGCACCGTCTTGAGGCCCACCACGGCCACGATGTCGCCCGCGCGCGCTTCTTCAATTTCCTCGCGCTTGTTGGCGTGCATTCGCAGCAACCGGCCAATGCGCTCCCGGCGGCCCTTGGCAACGTTGAAAACCGAACCGCCCGCGGTAATGACGCCCGAATACACCCGCAGGAAGGCCAACTGGCCGACAAAGGGATCGGTCAGGATCTTAAAGATCAATCCCGCCAGAGGCTCGTCGTCGCTGGACGTGCGTGTAATGGAATTCACACCTTCGAGATCGGTGCCTTGAACCGGGGGAACATCTGTCGGGGAGGGGAGGTAATCAATTACAGCGTCCAGCAGGCGCTGGACCCCTTTGTACTTAAACGCCGAACCGCACAGGACCGGCGTGATCTTGATGGCGATCGTGGCGCGCCGGATGCCAGCCTTGAGATCGGCTTCCGTGATCGGCAATCCCTGGACGTACTTTTCAAACAAAATGTCGTCCTGCTCGGAGACCCTTTCGATCAGCTCCGCCCTTTTCCGCTCGGCGGTCTCGCGCATGTCCGCGGGCACTTCTTCCAGATCGTAGGTGGCCCCCAGCGCTTCCTCGCGCCAGATCACGGCCTTCATCTCGACGAGATCAACGACGCCCTTGAGGCGGTCTTCCGCCCCGATCGGTATCTGCAGCGGCACGGGATTCGCCTTCAGGCGGTCCCGCATGGTCTGCACGGCATGCTCGAAGTCCGCGCCCACGCGGTCCATCTTGTTGATGAAGCTGATGCGGGGCACGCTATATTTATCCGCCTGCCGCCAGACCGTTTCCGACTGCGGCTGCACGCCGGCCACGGCATCAAATAACGCGATGGCGCCATCCAGTACACGCAAGCTGCGCTCGACTTCGGCGGTGAAGTCCACGTGACCCGGCGTATCAATGATATTGATCTGGTAATCACGCCAGAAACACGTGGTGGCCGCGGAGGTAATGGTAATTCCGCGCTCCTGCTCCTGCGCCATGTAGTCCATGGTCGCAGTGCCTTCATGCACCTCACCCATCTTGTGCAAGCGCCCCGTGTAATACAGGATTCGTTCCGTCGTCGTGGTCTTACCGGCATCGATATGAGCCGCGATGCCGATATTCCTGTATTTGTCTAAGCTAGTTTGACGAGGCATACACCCTCAAATTGCGGTTTCATCCGCACAGTTCACCACCGGTAATGCGCGAAGGCCTTGTTGGCTTCCGCCATGCGGTGGATATCGTCCTTTTTCTTGATCGCGTTACCGCGCCCTTGCGCCGCGTCAAGAATCTCATTGCAAAGCTTCTCGGCCATGCCTTTCTCGGTGCGTCCGCGGGCGTAGATGATCAGCCAGCGGAGCGCCAGACTCACCCTCCGGTTATTGTCGACTTCGACGGGCACCTGATAGTTGGCGCCGCCCACGCGCCGGGACTTTACTTCCACCTGCGGCTTGCAGTTGTCCACGGCCTTCTTGAAAACCTTGAGCGCATCGTCGTTACTGCGCTCGGCGACCTTCTTCATGCAGTCGTAAAAGATGCGCTCGGAAACCGACTTCTTGCCGTCCCACATCATCGAGTTCACAAACTTCGACACCAACGCGGAATTGTAGACGGCATCCGGGGGCGGAATCCGTGGCTGAATCTCTCTTCGTCGCGGCATGAGTTTTCCGTCTCGTAATTGTTACTGTTTCGGGCGCTTGGCGCCGTACTTGCTGCGGCTTTGGCGGCGGTCGGCGACGCCGGCGGCGTCCAGGGTTCCACGAACCACGTGATACCGCACGCCGGGCAGATCCTTCACGCGGCCGCCGCGGATCAGCACGATCGAGTGCTCCTGCAAGTTATGTCCGACACCGGGAATATAGGTCGTCACTTCGATCTGGTTCGAAAGCCGCACGCGAGCCACCTTGCGCAGGGCGGAGTTCGGCTTCTTCGGCGTCACGGTGTACACGCGCGTGCAGACACCACGTTTCTGCGGACAGTTCTGTAGCGCTGGGCTGTCCGTCCCGAACTTCGGCGTCTTGCGCCCCTTGCGAACGAGTTGATTAAAAGTCGGCACCGTTAATATCCCTGCTTCTTCCGAGTCCTCATTCACCGGCAGCGATCGTCATCCCGCAACAAGCCTCAGGAGCGCACACGAACCGGGCGCACTGCGGGTTCACTGGTCAGCGTTCTGCGATTATGAAACCCGCCGCCCTAAGAGGATCCACAAGTGCGGATCTTATCGGCGATGGGAATACTAAGGAGCAACCACTGCCTCGGGACTCCGACCAACCCGCGGCGAGTCAAATCCACTTCGAACAACCTTCATGCACCCACAGCGGGGCCCACGAAGACCGGCTGCCACAAACTCATGTGATTCCAAACAGTCGGATATTGGACAGCAGTAGAAAGCGCTACCTTTGGATCAACTATATCGAAACTGTTAAAGCCATGTCAACCGACGGCCGAAACTGCTCCATCGCCCCGTTTTTCAGGGCTTCCGGAGCGCCCCGCCTACCACGGTTGGCGACGGGTCCGCAGTCCGGTTGGAGGACCCAGATCACTCCTCGGAATGGCCTTCGACGACGATTCCAATCACCTCATCCACGACCTTCAGGTCGAGAATCTGATGCTCCATGTCGTCTTTCCACAGGTGGGGGGACGCATCCCCCTCCGAAAGCTGCAACCGCACGACCGAAGGGTGTGGATTCCCGACTTTCTTGGTCATCTCGACGAGAGCCTTAAATTCGTAGTTTTTGGCGGGATCCGTGTCGGCGGCCAGCGGCGTCAGCGCCGAAAAATCCCGGCTCGGGGCCACCCCCATGTGGTTGCCGTCCTCTGGATGTAACACATATCTCATGGTGTACACGCCCGCCGGCACTTTCTGCTCCCGAAAGTCGGACCAACCCTGCTCGAACCGGACCACCGCGATCAGTGCGCCCTCGGGAATGGTTTTGAAACGGATGCCGAACCCCGAAACGGGACTGCCTGTGAATGCTTCCTTTCGAGCCCAATATTCCGCCACCACCTTGTCGCCGTCCTTGACCCGCACGCCGTCCCCCTGAACCAGATCGCGGGCGGCCTGAGGGACCTCGGCGGGCGGTGCGCCGGCCGCTTCCTGGCTGAGAGCCAGGGCCGGCAGGGGCGCCAAAAGGCTCCCGGCCAGCAATAACATTAGGGTCACACCGAATTTCGCTCTTGTCATCAACTGCATTCTCCCTATCAGAAATACGCGCTCAAGGCGGCGGACGTTACCCGCGGCGGCAAGATGGGCGGCAGAGCAAAGGCGGCAGGATAGGCGGGAACGGAAACCCACGGGGAGCGGCCGCTCCCCGTGGCTCAGCAAATCTCTACCCGAAATCGCGAGCGGTACTTACTCAGTCCGTGTAGCCCGAGGCGCCTACCGAGAACGTACCCAGATAAGCGCTGCTGCGGTTGTGGCCATTGAAGGTGACATCCAGACCCTTGCCACTGTAGCGGCTCTCAAGGGCGAACGCCGCCATCGCATGATCCAGCTTGACGAGCGGCGAGTAGTAGACGTCGTCCAGGTGGCAGAGCGAGTCGGTCGTCTTGATCGCCCTGGTCTTCAGGCTCACCAACTCGCCCGCAGTCAGCGTCGCCTGCTGGGCGTGAATGCCGCCATCAAAATGAACGCTGATCGGCGCCACATCCGTGCGCACCACCGTTTCCAGCAGTCCGCCACCCATGTGCTTGGCGAAGGCGGTCAGAGCCTGGCGCTGCTCCGCCGAGGCCCGCTCGTCCACAATAAGGGCCGCCTTGGCCGGCAACGGATTGCTGAACGGATCGCCGAGCGTCGCGCTGGCTTTCACGACAGCGACAATGCCCAAGCCGTCCAACGATACGCCGTTCCAAGCCCCTTCCTCGATCTTCCAGGCCATCACGGCCAAATTGCCGCGCAAGCCGATCTCGGAATTGGCAAAGCAATGGGAAGCATAGACTTCGGCGTCGCGTGATTCCAGGTAGGCGCCGCGAATGTCAGCAGCGCTGGCCGTTACACTCAGCGCCACAAGCAAAACCGCCATGATGCTCGCGAATCGAATGTTCCTCATGCAACTCCTCCCGTAAGCGCCCTCGACGCGAGGACACCTTCGTCTTTGGGTATGTCCCTTTATTCTACTATGCCGCCCGGAGGCGGGCAAAAGACAGGTCAAAGGCGGTTAAAGCACGAGCGCGAAGGCGTGCAGGTGCTCTTCGCGACCGTCTCGCCATCCGGCCCGATGCATTTCTGGGTGTAAACACACCAGAAATTGCTGCCGTTGACGTCATCAACGTCCGTACCACCCTCTCCGCCGGTCTCGATAAACATACTCTTCCAGCGGAGGGCCTCACAGCGCGGCGCTACGACCTTGGAAGGGGTAGCCGACACGGACACAATTTAGACCTCTTTACCCGCCGCGCGCAGAATGGCACGCTTCACCGCCACCCGCGCGAGCTGTACTTTGTGCTTGTTCATGGACAGCGGCGTCGCCATCGAAAGGGCGGCCTTGCCTGCTTCGGTGGCGACCTCCTCGGAAACCGCTTTGCCCTGCAAGGTGCGTTCGGCTTCCGCAGACCGCCATGGGGTTGGAGCAACGTGGCCCATGACAACCCGGGCGCTTTCGACCGTACCGCCGTTCATTTTGAGGGAAACCGCGGCAGCCGTCAGCGGCCAATCCATCAGCATCCTCTGGCGAACCTCGTAGGTCGAACTCATCATGCCCCCGCTCGCGGGGATCATGATCGCCGTCAGAATTTCATTCGGCTTCAGAGTCGTTTCGCGGTCCGTCGCGCTGGCGGGAATCTGATAAAGCTGTTCGATCTCGACTTCCCGCTCACCGCCGCTGCCGCTGATCTTTGCCTTGGCCCCGAGAGCCGCCAGCACGGGCGCCAGACTCGAAGGATTGACGAAATAGGCCGGCCCCTTGTTGCCGAGAATCGCGTGATACTGATTCTCGCCGCCGGGAACCAGCGACTTGCCGCTGGCGTCCTTCGCCAGCAGCCCAAAGCCATTACGGAAATACCAGCAGCGGGGGCGCTGCAAAAGCTCGCCGCCCACAGTGCCCATGGCACGCATCTGCTGGCTGGTAATCCCATCCACCGCCTGCGCGATCCCGGGATATTCCTTCGCCAACTGGGCATTCGCCAGAAGCTCCGCCAGCGTGACAGTGGCGCCAATTCTCCAGCCGCCACCGGATTTACTGATGCCTTTCAACTCCTTGACATCTTTCAACCCGACGACGCGCTTAGGCGTGTGAACCCGCTGCTTCATCAGACTCAGCAAGTCCGTTCCGCCGGCCAAGACGTCCGTCTCGCCCCAGTTCGCGGAAAGCATACCGAGGGCTTCCTTTACCGATGTGGGAGCCGCATATTCAAATGCTTGCATTACGCCATCCCTCCCTTCTCCAGGGCTGCGAGGACCTTGTCGGGTGTCAACGGCAGGGTCGGCACGCGCACACCCAGCGCATTGGCCACCGCGTTGGAAATTGCCGCGCACGGAGAAACCGCCGGCGGCTCGCCAATTCCGATCACGCCGCGGTCGTCGTAAACGCCCGTCACCATGTGCACAACGAGCTCGCCGATATCGCCAATGCCGGCCAGCTTATAGAACTCCATGTCGGCGTTCAGAAGCTTGCCGGTCATTTCGTCGTAGACACGCTCTTCGTAGAGCGCCGAGCAGATGCCCATGATCAGCGCACCGTAGACCTGGCTTTCCGCCGTTTTCAGGCTGACCACCAGTCCAACGTCCTGCACCGCGACCATCTTGTTGACCCGGACGATGCCGGTCTCGACATCGACCGAGACATCCGCCATCTGCACGCCTCCGACACCGGAGTCGTTCAGCTTGCCGCCATCCCGATCGGGCTGCTCGCCCACTTCCGAGATGGTTCTAGTGCCCAACTTGCGGCAGGCGGCCTTCCAGGCGATTCTCTTGCTCGGCTGCGCCTTGACCCTCAGGAAGCCGTCCTTGGCCTCGATCTCGTCCACCGTGGCGCCCAATTCCGAAGCCACTGCTTCTTTGAGTTTTTCGACAGCCTTCACCGAGGCCCGCCGCGTGGATGAGGTGACGCCTCCGACCGTCGTACTGCCGCCGGAAGCACCGGACGGGGGATACCGGCTGTCGCCGAGCTTCACTTCAACCGCCTCGATCGGCAGCCCCATCGTCTCAGCCAACACGATGCCGATGACCGTCCGGTTACCGACGCCGAGATCCTGACTAGCCAGCTCACAAGCGACGCTACCGTCAGGGTGAATGGAGACGCGGCACTGGCTGTCGTGCGCGCGCCCGCCCCAGGTGTGAATGGAGAGGCCGAGACCGCGCTTGATGTGACCGGCCGACTTATCGCCGGGGGCGTGATATTTGGCCTTCCAGTCCATCAACTCGGCGGCTTTGTCGAGTTCAGAGCGGTAGACGTCTGCGCGAACCGTCAACTCCGCGTTCTTCTTGAAGAAGTCCAGCGGATCCATGTTCAACTTCGCCGCCAAATCCGTCATGGGGCACATAGTCAACACAGCCGCTTGCGGATGGTTCGGCGCGCGCCAGGCGCGGGCCGGCCCAGTGTTCGTCGCGACGTTCAAATGGCGCGACTTGCGGTTCGGTGGTTCGATCACGTAGGGCAACGGCGGCGCACCGCCACGGCCGACGCCGCTCGTGGACCAACTCTCGGACTGATACGCTACCAGCGTGCCGTCCTTCTTCGCGGCCACTTTGACGTTGGCGTAATCCGAGGGGCGGCCACCGGCGACCATCAGTTCCTGGTCGCGGTCAAGCATCAGCTTGACCGGCTTCCCTGACTTCTTTGACAGCTTGGCGCAGGCGATACCCCAGGTATCGATGGCGAATTTGCTGCCGAAGCCGCCGCCCATATGGTCGGTCAAGATGACGACCTGCCCTGGGGCGACATTGCCCATTTCCGGATCAGCCGACAGATTCTTCGCCAAGTCGGCGCCGATACGCGCGACGGCCTGCGTCGAAGCGTAGACCGTAATCTGATCGCCCTTCCAGTCGACGACCTGGCCATGCGGCTCAAGGCAGCAGTGGGTGATCGTGTTGAGGCCGTAGTAACCCTCGTGGATGACGAGGTCGGAGCCCTGAAACGCGGCGTCCGGATCGCCTTCGACTTTCTCATCCGACGGCGACACGCGGCTGCCCGCTTTGGTGAGGTCTTCGTCCTTTACCATGTGGGGCAGGATTTCGTACTCCACCCTAAAGGCGGCCACGGCGTCGCGGGCGAGTTCTTCGGTGTCGGCGGCGATCGCCGCGACTTCCGCCCCGACCCACTGAATCTCATCGCCTTCCTTGGCCATCAGAACGATTGCGCGCACGCCGGGCATTTTTTCCGCCGAGGCGATGTCGAATTTCTTGATGCGAGCGTGGGCATGGGGACAGCTGACGAGTTTTGCAATCAGCAACCCGTCCAGATGCTTGTCATATGCGTACTTCGCCTGCCCGGTCGCTTTCACCGGCCCGTCCAGGCGGTTGATGCGCTTGCCGATCAGGCTGCGATCTTCCATCGCCGGCCAATCATATTTAGTCGCCACGGCGCCCTCCTCTCACCTGCTGCGCGGCTTCCAGCGCCGCTTCCCGGACGCCAACGTAGGTGCCGCAGCGGCAGATATTGCCACTGAGGCCTTTTTCCACATCGGCCATCGTGGGGTTCGGATTCTTGTCGAGAAACGCCTTGCAAGCGACCACGAAACCCGGGGTACAGAAGCCGCACTGCTGGGCGTCGTGCTTCACGAAATTCTCGGAAACAGGATGCATCTTGGCCGGCGTTGTAAAGCCTTCGATCGTCTGGATGTCCCGGCCCTGGGCTTCGATCGCCAGCATGGTGCATGAATACACCGCATTGCCGTCGACAATCACCGTGCAACTGCCGCAGGTGGCGCGGTCACAAACCTTCTTGGCTCCCGTGTAGTCCAGATGGTTGCGGAGCGCGTCGATCAGCGTCACGCGTGGTTCAAGCCTAACGCTGTGCGTCTTGCCGTTGATCTTGAGGGTCATCGGCACAGGTCCGGGGCCCACCGGACTGGGCGGGGGAGCGGCCTGCGCGGCTGGAGCTAGCGCGGCGACAGCTGTGCTGCCGGCGCCGACACCTTGCATAAAGGTCCGGCGAGAAAAGCCCTTTCCGCGCTGCTGGCCGTTCTCGGGACCCTGTGTGGTCTTGTTCGAACTCACCAGGCACCTTCCTTTCGAAACGCTGATTTCGCCTTCCCGCCGACCTGTACCAGGACCACCGGGAGACACGGTTAAACCGTTACACTATAACAAATCCTCACCGCGACGACACCTAAAATCGGACTGCGGTGCTTTTTCTCACATCACACCTGTTTCTCAGAGAAAACAAAGTCGTTAGAAAGTGTCGCGAAGAGTATTGAGACGCCCGAATGCGGCATTTCGCACCGGACACTACCACAGGGCGAAGGAACTCCCTCTAAGGTTTCAACCGAGCTGAAATATCATGAGATACCAGGCCGGTTCCGGACTTTTCAGAGCAATTCCGCATCGAAGCGGGGCGGAGCGCCGTTAGGGCTTGCGGTCCGGCTTCGCCTCGCGCCGCAATAGCTCCCGTTTGCGCTCAACTCCCCAGCGATAGCCACCCAGACCGCCTCTTGCGGCCACCACCCGATGACAGGGCACGGCCACCGCGAGAGGATTAGCAGCGCAGGCCGCCGCCACGGCACGAGACGCGTTGGGATCGCCGATCCGCTTGGCTACCTCGGCGTAGGCGGCGGTTTTTCCAGGCGGGATGTCTCGTAGGGCATTCCAGACCCGTTGCTGAAAGGCAGTACCCTGAATGTCGAGGGGAAGTTCCAGGCTCTGCCCCGGGCTCTCCAGCATGCGGATCACCGCCGCCACCGCCGCTTTCAGGTCCCCGCCAGCCTCGTGGATTTCCGCCTTAGGGAAGCGCCTGCGGAGATCTCCAGCAAGCATACCGGCGTCGTCCCCAAACTCGATGGCGCAGACGCCCCGCTCCGTCATGGCTACCAGGACAGATCCGAGAAAACACGAAGCGACGGCATACCGGATCGCCAGTCCCTGGCCTCCGCTTTGAAACTTGGACGGCGACATGCCGAGGCGGCTGGAGACCCCTTCATAGGCCCGGCTGCTCGACCCGTAGCCAGCGCCGTAGATGGCGCCGGTGACGGAATCTTCCGTCTCAAGGCTAGCTCGGAACCTGCGAGTCCGCTGGCTGACTGCGTATTGCTTTGGGGTCAGGCCAACTACCTCCTTGAAAAGCCGTTGCAAGTGCCCGGGACTCATCGCCGACGCCCGCGCAAGCTCAGCCAGCGTGACAGTCCCGCCGGCCTGCTCAATTTTCCGGCAGGTCTGCTCGATGAGGAAAGCACGCCGCTGGCGGTTCGGCGGTCCTTCGGGACTACACTTTTTGCACGGGCGGTAGCCGGCGCGGCGCGCCTCTTCCGGCGAATCGAAGAACTCGACGTTGCTCCTTTTCGGCGGCCTTGCGGAGCATCCCGGCCGGCAGTACACGCCGGTTGTCTTCACGGCATAGAAGAAGTTCTCATCCGGTGCGGGATTGCGCCGGAGTACGATCTGCCAGCGCTGATCCGCATCGGTGGCGTTCCTGTCAATGGCCGTGGCTCTCAATGGATAGCCTCCTGCGTTTTCCGTTTTTCTAAGGCTACCTCGAAGAAGGCTTTCGGGCACTCCGATTCTTGCGACACAATTCGCGGAGCTTTCTCCGGGAAGTGGCGCTACACTGGTTCCATTCCGCATTCAGGTCCGCCCAGTGCGAACCAGACACACTCGCAGGAGAGCGTCATGAACCGTCGACAATTTTTGCAGGCGGGCGCCGCCGGGATGCTGTTACCGGGCGCCCGCGCCCAAGCCAAGCCCCGGCGCGTGGGAGTCATCGGGCCAGGTTGGTACGGGAAGGCGGATCTTTTCCGGCTCATCCAAGTCGAACCCGTTGAGGTTGTCGCCCTATGCGACGTCGACAAACAGATGCTGGCGAGCGCCGCCGAGCTAACGGCTACGCGGCAGAAGTCCGGCGCGAAACCCCACACTTACGCCGACTACCGCGAGATGCTCAAGCAGGAGCCGATGGATATCGTGCTGGTAGCGACGCCCGACCATTGGCACGCGCTGCCGATGATCGAGGCCGTCAAGGCGGGCGCCGATGTGTACGTCCAGAAGCCGATCAGCGTGGACGTCGTAGAAGGCCAAGCCATGCTGGCTGCCGCGCGCAAGTACAAGCGCGTCGTGCAAGTCGGAACGCAACGCCGCAGCACGCCGCACATTATCGAGGCGCGGGACCGCATTCTCAATCAAGGGCTGCTGGGCAAGATCGCTCACGTCGACCTCTGCTGCTACTACCATATGCGCGCACGGGCGAACCCGCCCGACACCGCGCCGCCGGATTACCTCGACTACGAAATGTGGACGGGCCCCGCGCCGATGCGCCCCTACAACAGCCTGGTGCACCCGCGAAGCTGGCGCGCTTTCATGGAGTACGGCAACGGCATCGTCGGCGACATGTGCATCCACATGCTCGATATGGCGCGCTGGATGATGAACCTGGGCTGGCCGACGCGCATCTACTCGACCGGCGGCATTTTCGTACAGAAAGACAGCAAGGCGAACATCACCGACACGCAGACCGCAACCTTTGATTTCGACGGCGTGCGGATGGTCTGGCAGCACCGCAGTTGGGGAAGCCCGCCGGACCCGGATTACCCCTGGGCCGCCATCTTCTACGGCGAGAAGGGAACGCTCAAAGTCAGCGTCCATCGCTACGACTTCATTCCCCTGGACAAGAACCAGCAGCCGGTTCGCGCCGACGTGACGTACGAGTTCGAACAGTATCCCGAGGATAGGACCGAGCAGGATCTCGAACGGCACGTGGCGCCCGCCATCCGGGGCCACATGAAGGATTTTTTAAGGGCCATCGACTCGCGGGGCAGACCCGTGGCCGATATCGAGCAAGGCTACATTTCAACCACGAGTTGCATACTCGCCAATTTGTCGATGCAACTGGGACGCTCCCTCCGATGGGATCCGAAAACGCAACGCGTCATCGGAGATGAGGAAGCCAACAGGCTGCTGGCACGGCCCTATCGCAAGCCCTGGGTGCACCCGGACCCGGCCAGGGTCTAGGGGTTGGAAAAGCGAAAGGAGAAAAGAGAAGAAAGAATTGGGAGCGGAACTTGCTATCGCCCCACTTCGACCAGCCAATCGGGCCGTTTGAGGACTTCCCGCGGGCGGCTGCCGTCGGGCGCACTGATGATGCCGTCCCGCTCCATGGCGTCCAGAATGCGGGCCGCGCGGCCATAACCCAGTCGTAGCCGGCGCTGCAAGGTAGACGTAGACGCCTTGCCCATTTCAAGCACAACGCGTACGGCGTCTTCGTAGGCCGGATCATCGAATCCTTCCCCGTCGTCTCCTTCCTGGCCCTCTTCGTCGTCCGGCGCCGCCAGGAATGCATTCTCGTAGTCCGGCTTGCCTTGCTCTTTCCAGGCCCGCACAACGGCCTGAATCTCCTCTTCGGTGACGAGCGGACCGTGAAGACGCGTCATGCGGCCCGAGGACGGGGGCAGAAAGAGCATATCGCCGCGTCCCAGCAGGGACTCGGCGCCCATGGCGTCGAGAATCGTGCGGGAATCGACTCTAGTTGCCAGCCTGAAAGAAATACGCGCTGGGATGTTGGCCTTGATGAGTCCGGTGATGACGTCGACGCTGGGACGTTGCGTGGCCAGAATCAGATGGAGACCGACCGCGCGCGCCATTTGCGCCAGCCGCGTGATCGACTCTTCGATCTGCCGTCCCTCGATCATCATCAAGTCGGCCAGCTCGTCGATGATGATGACGATGTAGGGAAGCTTCTCGGGGATCTCACCGTCACCGTCGTATGATTCCGGATCGAGTTTCTCGACCTTCTCGTTGAATTGGTCGATGTTGCGCACGCCAAATTCAGCCAGCAGCTTCAACCGCCGCTCCATCTCGCGGGTGGCGTTCTTGAGGGCGTTCGACGCCTTCTTCATGTCGGTAATGACGGGCGTAAGCAGGTGCGGGATGTCTACGTAGAGGCCCAGCTCGACCATCTTCGGATCGACCATCACAAAACGCACCTGGTCGGGCGCGGCCTTGAACAGGATCGACATGATGATGCTGTTAACCAGCACGCTCTTGCCGGCGCCGGTGGACCCCGCGATCAGAAGGTGGGGCATCGAGGCAAGATTCGCGACGCGGTTGCGCCCATTGATGTCTTTGCCGAGCACCATGGTGACGAACGAATTCGAATCCGTGAATTCGGGCGCTTCCAGCATTTCCCGGAGGACGATGATCTCCCGCCGCCGGTTCGGCACTTCGATGCCGACCGTTGATTTGCCCGGAATGCGTTCCACCATGATCGATTCGCACTCCAGGGCCAGGCAAAGATCTTCGGAGAGATTGATGATGCGGCTGTACTTCATGCCCGCATCGGGCTTGAACTCAAATGTCGTCACAACCGGGCCGGGATTGATCTGCGTGACGCTGCCGTGAACTCCAAACTCCTCAAACTTGGCGCAGATTTGCCTCGCCAACTGGTGCAGTTCCTCGGGATTGTAGGTACTACGCTCGTGCGGCGGGCGCAGCAACAAAGTCGAGGGAATGTGATACGTCCGCTGCTTGCGGACACGCACGGCCGGCTGCTCGCTGGTGAGTTCGAAGGGAGCTTCCTCCTCTTCCTCCACCGCCGCGGCCTGGGCTAAGGCCGCTTCGTAAGGAATGATAGGCGGTAGCGAGGTCTCTTCGACCTCGACCGGTTGGGCAACGTCCCGCATGGCGGCCCGGCGTGTAACCAGGGGCCGCGGCTTCTGTTCGGCCTCGCCCAACTCCGCAGCCTCTTCCAGCCGCTTGCGTTCAGCCCTCCGGCCGGCCCAACCCATCAAGCCTTCGGACCGCCGGCGCCGCCAGTCCTGAAATTGCTGCCGTAAACCGGCAAGGAACCCCGTCTGCTCCGCGACCCAGGCCGACCCTGGCTCCAGGGTAAAGCTCGTCAGCAGGTAGATCGAAAGGATGCCCGCCGCCAAGAGCGTCAGGAAAGCGCCCGTCTCATTCAGGTAGCGAACGAGCGACTCCGACAGGAGCGAGCCGAGCAGGCCGCCCGCCAGAATGGTATCCGACCAAAACGAGACGCCCGAACGCACACTCAACGCCGCGGCCGTCACGAGCACCAGCAGAATGGCGCCGGCCAGTCTGCCCGCCGGCAGCGGCAGCGGAGTCGAGCGCACCCAGCGCCAACCCAGAATCATCACGAACAGCGGGAACAGAAATGCAGAGAGGCCGAGCCACTGCAGGGCCAGGTCACTCAGGTACGCCCCCGGGAACCCCAGCAGATTGCGGGGCTCGTTCTGCGGAGCAGCTACGTTCCACGACGGATCGAACGGGTGATGCGACACCAAGCCCAACGCCAAAGCGATCGCGAAAATGAGCAAGACAAACCCGATGGGCTCATTGAGCCGAGGATTCGAAGTCGGTTGTAGAAACTTCATCCCGCCTGGCCTCGTGTGGGAGCGGACTCAAACAAGGGGTGGCCCCTTAAGCCGCCTGCGGGAAAGCGGAAGACTGCTGCTGGAACAAATACTATTATGCCAAAGATCAAAGCACGGAAGGCAAGCGGCCCGGAAAAAGGAGAGTCATGCCGCAAACTCCTGCGACATCGCGCTACGATGGCTAGTCCGCCTCTTCTATGAACGAGTACCTCCTCGCGTTTCTCCTCGGCATCATCGAAGGACTGACGGAGTTTCTTCCTGTCAGCTCGACGGCGCATTTGCGCATCACCCAGGCGTTCCTCGGCGTCGATCTCTCGAACGCTTACTGGAAGATGTTCTCGATCGTGATCCAGCTGGGGGCCATCCTGTGCCTGCCGATCTACTTTCGCACGCGTATCGCCGGATTTGTGGCCACGTTTCCGCGCGGCGTTCGCGGCGACCGCACAGTTTTCAGCCATCCCCTCACGCTGACACTCTTGGCGTTTGTGTGTACGGCAATTCCATCTGTCCTTTTGACGAGGGTGATCGGTGAAAATCTCGAGAGCTTAACCGTCATGGCCTCTTCGCTGATCGCGGGCGGTGTGGTGATGTGGATTGTGGATGCCACCTACGGCAACCGTAACAGGCCCGGCGATGTGGATAGCATCGGACGCGGCCAGGCGATTTGGATCGGCCTCTGTCAGACTCTCTCGGCCGTGTTCCCCGGCACGTCGCGATCGATGGCAACCATTAGCGCGGGCGAGATTGCCGGCCTTTCCCGTACGGCCGCCTTGGAGTTTTCGTTTCTGCTTTCCATCCCAACCATGGCGGCCGCCACCGGGTACGACTTTCTGAAGGCCATTCGCAACCCCGGCGAAGGCAGCCCTTTGGGCGCGCTTCGCATGGATGCACACGAGATGACGGTGCTCGCGATTGGCTTCGTCGTTTCGTTTCTGGTGGCGTGGGCGGTGGTCGCGTGGTTTATGAACTGGGTGCGAAACCGCGGGTTTGCCGTCTTTGCGATCTATCGCATCCTGTTTGGTATTGCCGTGCTGCTATGGGCGTAGCCCCAATGCCAGCCGCACATTGCGCAACGCGGGTCGGAACCTTATGGGGCGGGTCCGGCGTGCCCGCGGGGCAAACCCCCATTCCCTTCCCTAGTGGGCAACCGGCTCAGCAGTGAAGAGGCTGATCAGATTCCCCTCGGAATCAAATTCGATCTCCTGCGGTTCGCTGAGAATCTCGATCTCCGGGTTGTGCCTGAGTTCCGGAAGCAGGTTCTCACTGATCATCAGCTCGCCGAGTTCCATGGTATTGCGAATCCAGCCGATCGAAACCTCGTTGAGATCGAGTTTGCCGCAGGTGGGCGCGAGCCTCTCGATGCAGGTGCGGTCGTCGGAAAAATGCATCGGCACGAATGAGGGGACGGGGCTTGAGGCCGTCAGGCTGTTGATCCACATCGGCTCAAAATCAATCTTCTGGTAGAGCCGGTCGGAGATCACGTCCGCCATGCCGATGCCGATGGCGTTGCCGTAGCTGAGCGGGCTGAGGTCGCGCAGGAAGATCCGGTGAATCGTGGGCACATCCGGCCAGCAGTTCGCGCCTCCGCGGCCGCTGCGATTGACCACCTTGGTGTCCATGCCGGCGCCGCTGAAGTTCTTACCGATCTCCTCGATGATCAGGAAATCGAGCTCCTTGACAGGGATGTTGGCCTTCCAGGATTTCGCCCGCGCCAGCAGCGCTTCCTCCTGTTCGACCATTCCCTGGGCGCCCACGGCGGCTACTTCCGCCGTGTTGTGATACGCATCTTCGAGGATCGCCAGGCCTCCCAGCATTTTTCCGGTGTCAAGCACCATGCGGCCCACGCTGCGAATCACCGTCTCGAGGCCGAGCTTGAGACCGTAGGTGTGGTAGCGCTGCGCACCTGACCACTTGCCCAAGCCGATCGCCATCATCTTGTGGATGCCGCTTTCGATCTTGCCCTCGAAGTCCGTGTGCCACTTGACGCGGCTGCAGAGCACAACGCCATCCGCTTCGTAGGCATCGCGAGCCATCACCACCTCAACGCCCTCGGGAGTGGCGCCGAGCGGCACGACGTCGAGCGAGCTGACGACCGGCGCGCCCATGGTCGCCTCGGTAATGCCATAGTGCGCCAGCACGTCGGCCTGACCTTCGGCGGTCGCCGCCCCGTGGCTTCCCATGACCGGAATGATGAAGGGCTTCGCCCCGCGGGACTTCCAGAAATCCACCATGGCGAGGGCAATCACGTCGATGTTGGTGATACCGCGGCTCCCAACGCCGACCGCAATCCGACTTCCGGGTTTGACAGCCTTCGCCCACTCGGCTGCCTCCATGGAGGCACGCACCGCGGCAGCTACGTCAGGCAGACGGCGATCGGGGAAGTTCTGGCGGATTCGGACAAGGCGCTGAAGTTTCATACTGTGATCTATTATACCCGGCACTTTAGCGATAGAACCCGCCTACGAAGCCTCCACTGCATCTAGCGTCTTTCCCACGCTCCGCCCTCGTTGAGCCTCTTCCCGCCGGGCCTCACCCCGGCGATACAAGGCCCGACCCGTTCGCAAGACGGCGCTTGCCCGTGATTCGCTACGATACGAAAAATGGCCCGTACGCTTCCCCGCCTGCGGCGGGAGCTTGACATCATGCCTTCGCCGCTGCCGGAGCAGCCGGGGCTGCTGATGCGAGACCCGTTTCGCTACACCGACACCGTCATCATTGTCCCGCCAGTTCTGGCCCAGGGACTGATGTTCTTCGACGGGCGGCAGACTGAACTGGACCTGCAGGCGCATCTCACACAGCTGACAGGCGACCTTTCCGCGGGCGAGGTGTCACGCGAATTTGTAAAGGCAATGCGGCAGTCGGGGTTCCTCGATTGCGAAGAGTTCCACGAAATGCGCGACGCCAGGCAGCGAGAGTTCGCCGCGGCGCCAGAGCGCGCGCCCGTGCATGCCGGCTCCGCATACCCGTCCGAGGCAGGGTCTCTTTCGGAAAAGCTTACGAGCTACGGGTCGGACCCCAGCCCGGGCGCGGGAGGCGATTCTCTGGTGGCGCTGGCCGCGCCGCATGTCAGCCCTGAGGGCGGCTTTACAAGCTATGCCGCGGCGTACCGGCGGCTGAATCCTCAATACGCCGGCCACACGTTCATCGTTTTGGGGACGTCCCATTACGGCGAGCCCGAGAAATTCGGCCTGACGCGGAAGGATTACGTTACGCCGCTCGGCCGCCTGGAAACCGACCAGAACTTCGTGGACACCCTGGCGCGGAAGGCTCCCGCGTCGATTGTGATGGAAGACTACTGCCATCGCTCGGAGCACTCGATCGAGTTTCAGTGCATCTTTCTGCAGCATGTACTGGGCAGGCCGGATGTTCGCATCGTGCCGATTCTGTGCGGCCCCCTGGCGCAAAGCCTGTTCACCGGCAAAGCGCCCGAGACCGATCCCGAGATGGAGCGATTCTTCGACGCGCTGGGCGAGATCGCCGCTAACCACGGAAAGAAAGTGATCTGGATTCTGGGGATCGATCTGGCGCACATAGGAAAACGCTACGGCGATCCGTTCACGGCCTCGGCGGGGGAAGGCCACATGCAGCAAGTGCGCGCGCGCGATGAGGAGCGGCTGGGACGCGTTTGCGAAGGCGATTCCGCGGGCTTTTTCGATCTGGTCCACCCGCATTACGACGATCTGCGCTGGTGCAGCTATTCGCCGGTCTATACGTTCCTGCGGTCGGTGAGGGGCGCGCGAGGAAAGGTTCTGCACTACGAGCAGTGGAATATCGACCAGCAATCCGTGGTGAGTTTCACCGGCATGGAGTTCACGGAACGGGGCTGAACGCATGCCGGGTTGGCCGGCTCATGCGGTCAACTCTGACCTCTACTCGCTGGCGATGGGACCTTCCCCCTGGCTCAAGTGGTCCACAAACTGTTCGCGGCCTGCTTCCCCGAGCCGCGAGACCCATTGCAGGGTGAAAAGGTAGAGTCCGAGTCCCAGTACGGCAGCGACCCCTACACAAGCGCCAAAGAGGAAGAGATTGTTGAGCTGGTACCGCGCCACGAACGCCAGTACGAGCGGCAGGAGCGCAAGCGGAAAGAGCAGAAACTGCACGGCGGCGCGCACGCCGTGGCCCGGTCCCGCCCGAGAAATACGATCCGGGTTGCTCGCCACGGGAAACCGCACCGACATGTAGTTGCCGACCGACAGCAGATAGAGCAGGGCAATCAGGGACACGGCAACCGCTTCCGTAATCTGTTCCCAGCCGATGTCCACTCCGACCAGCCAGCACACCACGGCAATCAGGGCCACTTCCAGCATGGCGAAGAGTAGCGTTGCCAGATTTTTCGCCAACAGCAGCTGACGCAGGGTCAGCGGCAGCCAGAAATAGAAACGTGTAGCGCCACGGTCGAACCCGAAGCGGTTTAGAAACATCACCGGCCCCAATAGGAGAAAGGAATAGAGGCTGATGAGCGACACGGCGCTCTGCTCCATCCATGCTCCCAAAGCTTTCCACTGCTGCATGATGGGAATCCAGGCGATGACACCGAAGGTGAAGCCCATAAAGAAAGGCAGGCGAAACCGCGGGCTGCGCCACAGGTATTTCAGCTCCTTTTCGACAAGAGCGCCGATGGGATCGCGCAGCACGCGCGAAGGGAGCCGCGCGGCGCGTTCACCGGCTTGGGGCCTGCCGTTCTTCCAGGGATAGGCCGGTAGACTGATCGCTGGCATGGAGGTGACGCGATAGCCCTGAGAAAACTGCACGTAACCAAACACGCCGGCGGCCGCCACCATACCGGCCATGGCCGCAAGATGTTCGAGGCGGCCCTCCCCAGTGCTGATTTGCGCCGCGATATCGGATGGAAGCGCCCAGGTCGGGAAACCCCGAAACGCCGTCCAGAGGGTGCGGGCTGTGCCGCGCACCTTGTCGCTCCAAAGGAGCAACTGCGGCAGCAGAGTTGCGCAGGCCAGAACGAGCAAGAAAACTTCGCGCAACCGGCGCTGGTGAAACACCCTTTCGATGAAGTTTCGGACACCGGCGGAGAGGAACACGTTAAACGCCACAAAGAGCGTGAATCCGACGGTCAACTCCCTGACATGGGGCGAGCCCGCGGCCGCGAGGCCCCCCAGAAAACCGGCCAGCAGGAGCAGCATCTCCGACCCCGTTCCCAGGCGAAGTAGACACTCCACGACAAACAGCGTGGGAACTGAAACGGGATAGATCGTCAGCTTGCGCGCGTCTAGGGAAACACCCAGCGACAGCGTGAGCAGCGGCGCCAACTGCCAGTAGGCCATGATGAACAGGAGAACGCCCGACAGCACCCCTTCGATGTCTTCCGCGCCCACCATTCGCGGAAGAGCGGCGCAGCCTACGGCGGCGAAAACCCAGATGCCGTACCAAAGAGCGGCGACGGTAACCGAGACTTTGAGGCCGCCCCCGCCCGGCTGATACCGCATCGTGTTCAGCAGCGAGCGGGCCTGCACGCGGACAAGGGCGAAAATCTGCTGCAACGGCCGCATCTCAGGGGCGCTCCGTCAACGTGCCGGGTCTCAAAGCCACTCCAGCCGCTGCATCGCTTTCTCTCCGCCGACCAGTCTCACAAAGATGTCTTCGAGGGTCTCTTCGGCCGAACGGAGCTGGGCCACGGATCCCTCCGCAACGATCCGTCCATGGTCAACGATTGCCACGCGGTCGCACAGCCGCTCCACGACTTCGAGCACATGCGACGTCAGAAAAACCGTGGCGCCGCGCGCAACCTGCTCGGACAGAATCTCCTTCATCAGGCGCGCGCCGACCGGATCGACGCCTTCAAACGGCTCATCGAGTAGGAAAAGCCGCGGCCGGTGAATCAGCGCTCCCGCCAACGCCAGCCTCTTTTTCATGCCCTTGGAATAGCCCGCGATGAGGGTGGTCGATTTGTAGTCGAGTTCGAATAACCCCATCAGCTCGCGGGCGCGGCTGAGCGCCACATCCCGTTCGAGATCATACATCCGGCCGACGAATTCGAGGAACTCTTCCCCTCTCAGCCGGTCAAACAACACCGACTCATCCGGCACGACGCCGATCGAACGCTTGACCGCCGTCATCTGGGCGGGGATCTTCATGCCAAGGACTTCCACCTCGCCGCTGGTCGGAGGCAGCAAGCCGATAAGCGTGTGGATCGTCGTAGTCTTGCCGGCGCCATTCGGCCCGAGAAAACCGAAGAAACTGCCGCGCGGCACAGCCAGGTCAAGTCCGTTGAGGGCCGCTTTCTTGCCGTAGTATTTGGTGAGACCCCGCACGCGAATGGCGAGGCTCGACGTTTCTGCCGCAGATGAATCGTCCGCTTGAAAACTCACAATTGACTTCCCTGATTCTTCGACCTTAGCATGGAGGTAATACTGGCGAAAGGAGGTGATCCAGAAAATGAGTGATTCTGGTGAACGTAGTCTTGGGGAGGTGGCCGAAGGTTAGAGCTCCGGCTCGAACGTTCTGATGCTCGTTCCCAGTAACGGGCCACCGCTCCTGTGGAACGGCCATCGACCCATCGGCTATTTTTCACTTATCCCGCGGGTTCGTCCGCGGCTACCAGCATCCCCCGAGGGGCCCTGGGGTCTCTCGGGGGTTTTGCTTTCCGGCAGACCTACAGCGGCCCTGGTGTCGGCCATGCATGGCGCGTGGCTCGTTGGACTAAGGGAACCATGCGGAAAGGCATAGGCCGCACCTTATCAGAATGTACGTTCTTGGCATCGAAACTTCCTGCGACGAGACGGCCGCCGCCGTCGTGGAATCGGGCGAGCGCCTGCTTTCGAATATCGTCGCTTCGCAGCTCAAGACCCATTTCCCCTATGGCGGAGTGGTCCCCGAGTTGGCTTCACGGGAACACTTACGCGCGATTGTCCCGGTCGTTCGCCGGGCTTTGGAGCAGGCCAAGCTCAGCTACGCTGACCTCGGTGCAATCGCTGTGACCAAGGGGCCGGGGTTGGTGGGATCGCTCCTGGTGGGACTGACGTTCGCCAAGGGCCTGGCGCTTTCCCTTCGCATCCCCCTGATCGCGGTGAATCACATCGAGGGGCACATTCACGCCGTGGTGCTCGAAGAAAAGCAGCACGGGCGCGAAGTTGCTTTTCCGGCCCTGGCGTTGGTGGTCAGCGGCGGTCACACGCACATGTTTCTTGTGGAGCAGCCTGAGCCTTTCCGCTACACGTACCGGCTGATCAGCAAGACACGGGATGACGCCGCCGGAGAGGCGTTTGACAAAGTCGCCAAACTGCTGGGCTTCGGGTATCCGGGCGGACCCATCATTGACCGGCTGGCGCCCTTTGGCGATCCCTCCCAAGTGAAGCTGCCTTCCACACGGATGAAAGGAAACGAACTCGACCTAAGCTTCAGCGGCCTTAAGACCGCCGTGTTGCGCTACGTTCGCTCGGCGGATATGGACGAGGAGATCAAAATGCGCAAGCAGACATTTTCCTCGGGTCCCGTCAAGGACATCGAAGCGATTCGCGCCGTGACCTCGCAGCAGACCCTCGATCTTGTCGCCTCTTTTCAGCAAACCGTGATCGACGAATTACTCAGCCGAGCCCTGAAGGCCGCCGACAAAGAACCTGTGCAGTCGATTATCGTCTCCGGCGGGGTCGCGGCCAACGCCGGCCTGCGCCGGCGCTTCTCATCGATCCGTTACCCCTTCTATTTCCCGACGCTGGCTCTCTCCACCGACAACGCCGCCATGATCGCCGCCGCTGGCTATCCGCACCTGTTGCGCGGCGAGCGTTCGGATTTCAGCGTCAAGGCACAACCGTCGCTGGCCCTCTAAGCGCGGGCTGCTACCACCCACCCCTTGATCCCAGGGGCCCTCGCCATCAACCTGCCCCGATCTTGGAGCTACGGCTGCGACTGGGACTTTTCACGCGCCGGGAGAAATTCGTCGCCGGCATTCCAGGTAGGAAGTTCCGGCAAGTCCGCCACTTTGCGTCCCACGACAAAGCCGAAGCGGGCGAGATCTTCGAGGCCGGAAAAATCCCAGGAGGGATCAAATTCATCAGAAGGTTGATGGTAGTGCTTGGTTCGATACTCTTCGTCGGTCTGCAGGCCCCAGCCTTCCGGTTTGCCCACATACTCGACGCCGAGGTCGAGGGAGAAAGCCGGAACGCCCACTTTCGCCAGACTAAAGTGGTCGGACCGGTAGTAGTAACCCTGCTCGGGGTGAGCCTCGGGCCGAATCGTCAGCTTGAACTCGCGTGCCGTCTCCTCAATGAGGGAAAGGAGCGTGGTGCGCTCGTAGCCAGGAAGAGAGATGTCCGTGGTTCGCCCAAAGGGAAGAAGGCCGTCGTAGTTGAGATTGACAGCCGTTTTGCCCGCTGGGATCACGGGATGGTGCGCGTAGTACTCGGAACCGCGCAGCCCGCCTTCCTCGGCGGCCACGGCGGCGAAGATGATGGACCGCGCCGGCCGCGTCGCCGACCGTCCCCAGGCTTGCGCCAGGTCGAGTAGGATGGCGCAGCCCGTGGCATTATCGACGGCGCCATTGTAGATGGAGTCGCCGTCCGCAGGGACGCCAACGCCGAGGTGATCCCAATGCGCGGTGTAGACGATGGCTTCGTTCTTCTTTTGCGGATCGCTCCCTTCCAGAATTGCAACGACATTGCGCGTGTCGAGCGGCTGCACCTCGCTTTGGATGCGTCCACGCAGGCGGAAACCTAAGGGCACCGGCTGAAAATCGCGTGATTCGGCCTTGGCGAGGATCTGGTCGACGTTGTCACCCAGGCCTTCGAGCAACCTTTGGCCAACCCCGGACGTGACCCACCCCGCGACAGCGAGGGCAGGCTGGCCCGCTTCGAGCTTCACGTATGGGTTGCGTCCACTCCAGGAGTTGCGAACAACCTGCCAGCCGTAGCCGGCGGTGGGGTCGGTATGAATAATGATGGCTCCGGCCGCGCCCCGGCGCGTTGCTTCCTCGTACTTAAAACTCCAGCGCCCGTAATAGGTGAGCGCCTTGCCGCCAAAGAAGGCCGGGTCATCCGAGGGGGGCTCATTGGTAAAAAGAACGACGACCTTCCCCTTTACGTCCACACCTTTGTAGTCATTCCAATCGAATTCCGGCGCCACAATGCCATGGCCGACAAAGACGGCTTCGGCATCGATATCGACGCTCGCCTGCTGGCTGGGATTCACCGCGACGAAGTCATCGAGCCAGGTCATCCTGACCGGCTGCGGCGTCTTTTGCCAGCTCAGTGTCGTCGCGGGCAGCGAAGTCACGCCAACCAAAGGCACTGTCTGAAAGTAGGTTCCGTTATCACCGGCGGGTTTCGCGCCGGCCAGCGCGAACTGCGCGGCTATGTATTCCGTCGCCAGCGTCTCACCGCGCGTTCCCGGCTCGCGGCCTTCGAGCGCATCGCTGGAGAGAAATTTCGTATGCGCAGCGATGTGGTCGGCCCTGATTTCTCTTTCGCCGCCCAGAGGCGCCTGCCCGGAACCGCAGGAGAAGAGCATAGACGTCAACAACAAAACCAGAAAGAGTCGGGTGAGAGTCATGACTTCCGATCCTAACATCCCGGTCAGGGACGAAGGCAAGCGCGGAGCGAAGGGATTCGAGAGGCTGAGAATCGAGTCACACCGAAATGGTCAATTTATCTGGTTGCCTTTCAATTGTCTACAGGAGGCAGTTGACGTCAACGCTGATTGTGGCGCGTATGCTGTGGCCAAAGTCTCTACCGCAAAAGACCCGCCGGACAGGCGGGGCGGCGTTGAGGCCAACGAAGAGGGACGAGCATGCAACCGACCGAGTCTTGCAGCAACTTTGTACTCAGAATGGTGATCGTGTTCCTCGGGCTGTGCGGCCATGGCATGGCGCTGCCGACGACGCGTGTGCAGGACATCCTGTACAACGCCAACGGGACGCGCGTGGAAGGGAGCGCGACGATTTCGTGGACGGGTTTTACCGCATCCGATGGCGCGACAGTAGCCAGCAACTCCGTCACTATTCGTATCGTACAAGGCGTTCTCAAGGTGGACCTGACACCGAATGAGAATGCCACACCTTCCGGAACAAGCTACAAGGTCAGCTATCTTCTGGACAATGGCAACCGCATCTTTGAAACGTGGGTTGTGCCCGAAAGTGAGGCTGTCACGGTCAGCCAGATTCGGACTGCGCAGGTTCCCGTACCGGGCGTTGTGATTGCGCAGTCACAAGTGAACGGCCTTATCGGCGGCTTGGCGGGCAAGGCGGATCGCAGCGGAGAGAATATTTTCACCCAGCGGCAGACCCTTCGAGAGAGCGCAGCGGGTTCCACCCTTCTCTCCTTGCAGAATGAAAATGGGTCGCATGCCATAAACTTCCGTTTGCCGGCGCTGACCGCAAGCACTCTCTATCAGCTGCCTGTGGGCGATGGAGTGACCGGGCAACAGTTGACTACAGACGGCGCAGGGCATTTGTTTTGGGCCGACGGCGGGGCGGGCGCTGGCGCGGGGATGGTCTACGAGATCCTCCAGAATGTCGGAACGCCCGTGACGCAACGCAACGTCGCCAACTTTTCGAATGGCCTGCAAGCATCCGACAATCTGGATCAGGTGCGGACGGAAGTGCAGCCGGTCTACGGGACGACGGCCGGAACCGTGACACAGGGGAATGACACCCGGCTGTCGGATGCCCGGACTCCCTTGACACATGCAAGCTCGCACGCGGCGGGCGGCTCGGACCCGGTCACTCCGGCCAGCATCGGCGCTCTGAAAAACCAAAATGGCACGATTACGACGACCTCTCCTTCCCTGACACCTTTGGATGTAATGGGCACAACCGGCCAGACCGCACCGCTCCAAACCTGGCGTGATGGCACCGGCACGCTGCTGGCTTCGATCGCACCGGAGGGAACGGCCTTTGTGCGCCAGATGGGCATCAACAGTGAACTGGGCGGCACGGTGGCCAATCTCATCTTGCAGGTGGATGGTGCCGATAAATTCGCGCTCTCGGCATTTGACACGACATTGAATTTCGGACGCTATGACAACACCGGGATCTTCAAAGATACTCCCGTGCAGATTCTCCGCAATGGCGGCGTGCTGGTGAATGAGTCACTGGTGGTCCACAACCCCACTGCGACAACGGGCGTCACGAAACTGACGGTGAAAGCGGGGCAAGGTCAGGTGTCGGCCGCTCTGCAGGAGTGGCAAAGCGACTCAGGGGCAGTCCTGAGCAGCGTGGATGCCAACGGGAATCTGTTGCTGAACGGCCACTACGCGAGCCTAGCAGAGAGTTCCGCGCCGCCCACGCCCGGAGCCAACGAAGCGCGTCTCTTCCTTGATTCGTCGACGGGGGAAGTTTCGGTCAAGAAGGACAGCGGCTCAGTCGTTTCTCTTGAACAAGGAGGGGGTGGGGGTGGCGGCGGGTCGTTCGGTGTCTTTCAGGATGCCGAGACGCCGGGCGGCGAGGTCAATGGCGTGAACATGGATTTCACGCTTGCCGCAATGCCGAACCCACCGGAAAGCCTGGAGCTGACGCGAAACGGACTGGTCCAAAAAGCGGGGTTGGATTTCACGCTGAGCGGAGCGGACATCACGTTCCTCTCGGGCGCGACGCCGCAAACGGGCGATACGCTGCTGGCGTGGTACCGCACGGCTTCCTCAAGCGCAGGAGGAGATCTCAGCGGAACCTATCCCAACCCGGCGGTTGCGGCGCTGCAAGGAAATGCTGTTTCCGGCATCGCGCCCGCACATGGCAACTGCCTGGTCTGGAACGCCGGCGCCGATCAGTGGCAGCCCGCCGTATGTGGCAAGGTGGCGAATTCGCTGCAGTGGCACTTTGCGGGCGTGCCGGCAACGGGCCCGCAGCCGATGACGCTGACCATACCTGAAGGGATAACGGGCGGAGCGCTCATGAACTGCCGGATCGTCGCCAACACGCCCGGCACGGGAACCTCGACATTCAACATTGAGCGTTGCACGTCGGACTGTTCGGGGACATCGCCGGCTTTCAGCGGCATTTACGCGAGCGATCGAACGCTGGCCGCTGATACACGAACGGCAACCGGAGGCGCGCCGACCGCGAACACGGCGAACGCCGGTGATCAGTTTCGTGTCAATCTGGTGTCGGTCGGGGCCGGCGTTTCCGATCTGACGGTGTCGTTGACGTATGAGCATGCCGTGGCGAATTGACGCAGGCCGTCAGTCCCGTTTGATCCGGCTGGTCTGGCGGTAGTGCCGGTCAGCACGGCCCTCGTCGACGATGTGCGTCACCAGCCAGCCGCGCTCGGTCAGCGTTTCCGAAATGTGGCGGCGGTGACACTGAACCCACTTGGCCTCGGCGCACATGTAGACGGTTGGCTTCTCCCGCGCAAACCTCTCCAGCTCTTCGATTCCCTGCCGGAAATCCGGAGTCTCCATGTACACAAGATAGCCCTGCGGACGATATCCGCCTAAGCGCTGCAGCCAGTGATACTCGATGCCGTGTTTCGGCAACTCGACCTCAAGCACCGTTTTGCTGAAGTGCGGATTACGGCGGCTGAAGGGGAAATGGCGAATATCCACCAGCCTTTGCACGCCGTAGTGAGTTAGTACCGCGATCAGCTCTTCGAGTTTCCGGGTTGAATGGCCAATCGTGTAGACACGACCTACGTATTCCAGGTTCCCGGACTCATCCGGGAAAAGACGTTGCTGTGTGGTGTCGGGCACGGAGGTCGAGTTTCGTTGCGACGAGGCGGAGAAACGGGACAGTCCACACTCGCGTGTACGGAAGCCCGCACGCTACAAAGCCCGTATCACCTTGCCGCACGCGCCCTTCCGTCACCCGCGACTTACTTCTCTTGAAACTCCAACCGCCCGTCCAACAATTCGGCCCGGCGCGGAAAACGCTTGGCGAGATCCAGACTGTGGGTTACGAGAACGAGTATTGTGTTCTCTTCCCGGTGCAATTCAAGCAGCAGCTCCGCCACCTTGTCTGCCGTGTGCCGGTCGAGATTGCCAGTGGGCTCGTCGGCCAGAATAAGGGGCGCGCGATTAATCAGGGCCCGGGCGATGGCCACGCGTTGGCGTTCGCCGCCGGATAGCTCAGCAGGCCGATGCCCGGCGCGATCGCTCAGGCCAACCCGTCGCAGCAATTCGGCTGCGCGGCGCTCCGCTTCTCCAGACGGCGTGGAGCCGGGCGCCATGGTGGGAATTAGAACGTTCTCGAGCGCAGAACATTGCGGCAGCAGGTAGTGCTCCTGGAATACGAAACCAATCTGGCGATTGCGAAACGCAGCCAGTTCGGCTTCGGGCAGCCCGAATGGGTTCTTGCCGTCGAGCCGGATGGCTCCCCTCGTAGGAGCTTCCAGTCCCCCCAACATGTAGAGCAGCGTGCTTTTGCCCGAACCCGAGGGGCCCATCACGGCGAGCGCTTCGCCCCGGCGTAGCGTCAGCGAGAGATCACGAATGATCACCAAAGGCTCCGCGGGCGTCGGATAATCCTTATACAAATTCTCGACGGCTAGATCGGCTCCGTTTGTGTTCATCACCACATTCCCTGTCTGCTTCCCAGGCGCGTCCCGTGCTTCAATCTTTCGCCGAAAACGGGGCCACTTCCAGACGGTCTAGCAGAGCCTGCGGCGCCGGAACCGGGCGCATGACCCCCTCGGAGTCCTTTTTCACGAACACCATCGTCAGCCGGCCACGCGCCACTTCCTGGCTTTTGCTCTTGAACGAAAACTCATAGCCGATGGAAGAGCGTCCCTTCTTGGCCACCCACAGGTGAACGTCGAGCTGATCACCGAACGTCACCGGCTTTACGAAATCGCATGAGACCGATACACGAGGCCAGTCGATGCCTTCCGCTTTCCAGAGGTCAAACGCCGCCAGGTCCAGAGAGCGATGAAACTGCGTCTCCGCCTCTTCCATATAGCGGAAGTAGTTCGTGAAATGAATGATGCCCGCGGCATCGGTATCCTGCCAGTGCACCAGCCGCTGGTAGTGGAACTCAAACGCCATATGGTTGTGCCACTTTGCCTGTTAACTGCTCGTAGACCGCCGCCGTTTCCTGCGCTGTCCGGCGGCTGTGAAACTTTGCATGAACGCCCTGACGACCTTGCTGGCCCAAGCGCACGGCAGCCGCACGGTCCGCCATCAGCGACTCGATCGAGCGGGCAAGGTCCTCCGCGCTGCCAGGCTCGAATAGCAGTCCGCCGCCCGCCGCCTCAATCAGCTCTGGGAAAACGCCGATGCGCGGCTGCACCACCGGCACGCCGCAAGCAAGAGCCTCCAGCACATAGGCACCTTTTGGAGCGCGATACGATACCGGCACGGAAAGCACATCGAGTGTTTGCAGAAACTGGAGCTTCTGCTCGCGATCGATCGTTCCCAGATACTCGAAATCTTCGCCGAGACCTTTCGTTTGCACCAAAGCTTGTACCGTATCCAGATAGTGTCGCGCTTCCTCACCCAGCCAACCGGCGACGCGCAACCGGCAGCGCGGACCTTCGGGCCCCCGGCGGGACTGAAGGATGTGCAGCGCATCGACCAGCAGATGCAGGCCTTTCTCCGGCGCGACGCGGGCCAAATAGCCTATCACAAACTCCTGGGGGTTTCCGGCCGATCGAGGACTAAAGTCCTCCAGGTGCAATCCCGGCATCACAACGCGGATCTGTGAGGCATCGATGCCCAGCAGCGGAGCCATCACATCGGCATGATCACGGCTGGGAGCAATGAGCGCATCCACATGCCGCACCATCTCGCGAAGAACAGCAAAGGCCTCCTCCCGATAGGGGGAAGGCAGATTCGACAGGAAGAGATCCTCGCCCTGCAAGGAACAGACAACGGGACATCCCAGCTCGCGTTTTACCTCCGGGGCCATTCCGGCCAGCATCGAGTTCGTGAAATGCACGACCTCGGGTTGCTGCACCTTCAGCCAGGCGATGAGCTTACTAAGCTCCTTCTTCTGCGGTCCCCCGGCCCCTTTCAATACCGAGACCGTCAGCTCGGCCAGATCCTGAGGCTGGGTCTTGACGGCAAATTGTGAAACCCAGCGAAGAAGAGCCGGATGGTCCAGTAGATCATCGAGGAACTGCGGCGTATTCCGAAACAGGCCGGACTTCTGTTGCAGGTAAACGTTGATGCCCCCATAAAATACACGCTGCAGGCTGACATCCACTTCATCCGTGCGAATAGGCGTATAGGTGGGGATCAGTTGAACGTCATGACCCAGATCGAGCAGGGCCCGGGCCAGGTTGTTGTCGCGCAGGCAATTGCCGCAGATCATGTTGCCCGCGCCGGCCGTGATGTACGCGATTTTCATCCCCGGACCTGATCCGCGGCCAGCCCTTCCCGCAGGGGCGCGCGGCGTGCCGGACCGGCCAAGAAGAATTTCCGAAGCGTCTCTTCGGACGGCGCCCTGGTCAGCAAGGAAACGACGATCATCGTGAACAGCGAGGCAAAGAAATTGATCGCCACCGGCATCAATCCCCAAAACTTGTAGTCGGCGTTGCTGCCGTAGCCGCCGTCACGGAAGAGCAGCACCCAAACGGCTGCCGTGACGGCCACGGAGGCGATGGCGCCGGCCTTCGTCGAGCGGCGCCAATAAATCGACAGGAAAACAAGCGGAAACAAGCTTGTGAATCCGGTAAAACACCACACGCCGAGCGTAAAAATGCCCCGCGGCTCCGCCAACGACAGCAAGTAGCTGACACCGACGATCAGCACGATGAACATGCGCGCCAGCCGCACACGCCGCCGGTCGTCAAAACGCTCCTTGCCGAAATAGTGCACGACGATATCCGTCGTGAACATGGTACCCAGACAGAAGAACTGTGAGTCGAGCGACGACATAATGGCCGCGAGAATACCGGCGCCCAGCAAGCCGCCGAGAATGGGCGTTGTCAACCGATCGACCATGAGCGCCAGCTCGGTGTTCGGCGGTGAACCCGGGGGAACGATCAGGCTGCCGTCCGGTAGCGTCGCCGAGGTGGCCCACACGCCGATCAACACGCAGGGCGCCCAAAGAATCATCATGAAGATCGGATGGGCCACGATGGAGAGCCGGAATGTGCTCGCCGAACGGGCCGTCAGCCAATGCTGGAAGATGTGCGGAAACGTTCCGATCGACAACGGAATGAGTCCATAGGTGAGGAAATCGATCTGGCTGATGAGACTGCCCCTCATCAAGTGCTCGGGATGTGCTTCAAGCACCTTGCGAGTCGCTGCCTCCAGCCCTCCGAGTTTGGACGAAATCATCGAGAAGGCGACCACACCCGAAATCATGAACACGCAGGTTTGGAACGTGTTGGCCCAGACAGCGCCTCGCAGGCCTCCGTGAAAAATGTAGACGAGCACGACACCGCAAATCACCAAACCCGTCAGCCACGGCGGCACGGCACCCTGCGTCGCGGGGAAAAGTTCGGGAAACGCCCCCTGCGTCATCGACCGCACCACGCCGCGCGCTCCCAGCAGGCCCGTGAGCAGATAGGGGATGACCAAGCCAACAAGGATCGGGAACAGCAGCAGCCCGAGAAAATCGCTTTCGTAGCGATCGCGGAAATACTGAATTTGCGTGACGTAGCCGTGCCGCTTCCCAACGGCCCACAAGCGCATGCCCACGAAGAAAAACACCGCCACGTGCACAAGCGCCGACCAGGAAGCCAGCGTCCCGAACACGCCGATGCCGATGCGGTACGCTTCGCCGCTGCTGCCGACCAGCGCAAACGACGTCATCGCCGTGCCAAAGACCGACATGACGAGTAACACCGGACCGATAGACTGGCTGGCAAGGAAATAGTCGCGGGCCGTTCCCCGGAAGAAGCGATTGCTGACCAAGCCCACCGCGAGCAAGAGCGCCAGGTAGGCGGACATGATGACTAGAGAGGTCATTGCCTGTTAACCTCATCGCTGTCTTTCGCCGCCGCGAAGCTCTCGAGATCTTCAGGCCAAGCGTATTTCAAGGCGAGATACCAAACCAAGGCCGTTACCACGCAATAAACCAGGTGATAGGCCAGTCCGATGGGAAGGAAGCCAAGAACGAGCGACGGATCGTCCCAGAACCAGAAATCCTGGTGCAGGAGAGCGAGGAGCACAAGGGCCAAGTAAACGGCTTGTTTCATCGGAATGTGCTTACTGTCCGGGCAGGCGTCGCGGGACAGAGACTCAGTATCGCAGAGACACGCGGGGACGAAATTCGGAGCTAGCTGCCGCCCTTCGTGCGCAGGCAGTACATCACGCCATCGCGGGAACCGATCAGCAAGCGGTTGCCGGTGATAGCCGGTGAGGCGACGATGTTCCCGCCGGCCGCGAATTTCCACAGCTCCTTGCCGTCCGCCAGATTGAGGGCGTAGAGGTTGCCGTCAAACGATCCCACGTAGATCACGTTGCCGGCCAGGACTGGAGAGGAATCGACCTTTCCTCGTGTAACGAAATCCCAGAGGAGCTTCCCGCTCTCGGCGTCAATGGCATGCACCCGTTTGTCGCGCCCGCCGATGACCACTTTCCCCTGCGCGACCACCGGCGAGGCGAAGTAAGCAAAATCCGTTTGAGGATGCTTATAGCGCCACAGAATCTCGCCCTTTTTCCAGTCAACGGCCAGGACCTGGTTGCCGAACGTGCCTACGTAGATCCTGTCGCCGACGGCGGCGGGCGAGGCAGCCACGTAGTCGCCGAGATCAATCTTGGTGACTTCCTTACCTGTCCTGATGTCGATCACGCGTAACTTGCCGTCGCATCCCGTGACAAAGGTGTTGCCACCCTGCATCGCCGGGCTGCAATGGACGCGGTCTTCTGTCTGGTATTTCCAGTTCAGCTCGCCCGTCTTCGGGTTGAGACTATAGAGATTGGCGTCGTAGGAACCAAAGACCACGGCGTCGGGAAGGCAATTCGGCGAGGAGAGGATTTCCGCTTGCGTTGTGTACGTCCAGCGCACTTTGCCGGATTTGATGTCGACGGCATGGAACATGCCCTCCTCGTCGCCGAAGAAGACAGCCCCGCCCGTGACGCAACCGGAAGCCGGTACGCCGAGCTTCGCCTGGTACGTCCAGCGGGCTTTACCCGTCTCGAGATCCACGGCGTGGAACTTGCCGTTCATTTCGCCGAAGTAGACAACGCCATCCACGACGATGGCGGTGGAATCGATGCCGTCCTTGGCCTCGTAGCTCCACTCCACTTCCAGCGGCGGCGGGAGAGGATTGGGGGCGATGGCATTCCGCGACGGCGTGCCCAGAAACAGCGGCCAGTCGGCGGCGGTGGCAACCGCAAGGAAAGCCAAAAGGAACATCAGCGACACACGGGACCCGGGCGCGAAAGGAATCGCGCTCTCGGTCCGAGCACGTTCGCGTGCCCGCTCGCTGAGGGAGTTCGCCATAAGGTGCTTGAGACGGGAGTCCGCGCCCGCCTTAGTATGCCTTTTCGTAAATCTCCAAAAGCTCTTTCGCACCGACGGGGCGTGGATTAAAACTCGCCGTCCACTGGCGGGATGCTTCCTCGGCCAGCCCCGGGAGCGCGTTTTCCGGGACGCCGTATTGCGAAGCGCGGCGGGCCACGCCAGCAGCCGCGAGCATCGAATCCACTCTTTCCGCCAGACCGACTGCTCCGTTGGAAGAGACGGCCAATTCATTGTAAAGGTTGCCCACCGCCTCATTATTGAAGCGAATGACAGCGGGCAGCATCAGCCCTACCGCCGACCCGTGAACGACGCCGTAGTGGGCCGTCAACGGATTGGCGCAGGCGTGAGCCGCCCCCAACATGGAATTTTCTATGGCCGCGCCGGCGAAATGAGCGCCCAGCAGCATCTCGCCGCGCGCCTCAATGTCCTCTGGAGACCGGAGAACGCGCTCAAAGTTCGCGCTCAGCCGCCGCCAGGCCTCTCGCGAAAAAAGCTGTGATACCGGATTTCGCTTTTTCGTCACCCAGGTTTCGAGCGCATGAGAAACGGCATCGATGGCGGTGACCGCCGTCACGGAGGCGGGCTGTGTCAGCGTCAGCTCGGGGTCGAGAATGGCCACGGCGGCAGCTGCCTTGGGATCGCCGCATGCCATTTTTTGATGCGTGACGTCGTCTGCGATCAGCGCGAACGATTGCGCCTCGCTGCCGGTTCCCGCCGTTGTCGGAATCGCGATGAACGGCAGCATCGGTTTTTGGGCTTTACCCACGCCCCAGTAGTCGGCCATCCGGCCGCCGTTCGTAAGAAGAAAGTTGATGCCCTTGGCGCAGTCCATCGAACTGCCGCCGCCGAGACCAATCAGCAAATCGATGCGCTGCTCCCGGGCAAAGGCTAGACCCGCCTCGACGTGCCGCGTCGTGGGGTCATGTTCGAGAGCGCTGAACAAGAGCGCCTCCAGCCCGGCCTCCTCGAGGAGCGTGATCGCCCGCCGCGGATAGCCGACAGCCACAATGTCGGGGTCCGAAACGACCAGCGCCCGTCTGGCGCCCAGTTGCCTGGCGCTTTCACCGACGGCCGTCAGGCGGCCCGGGCCGAAGATCACGCGAGTGCGAGGCTGAAAATCAAATGGTGTCATGGGAGTTTGCAGGTCGCCTGCGCGAAGGATCGACTGCCGAGACCCCAGTTACTCGTCCGAAGCGGCCGCGCCGCTTCTCACGCGTTTGCTTGTGAGCCTGCTCGTGGCCCGACACTCCAACGTCAATCGTCAATAAACGCCCACGACCGTCGCCGCCTTGGTCGCCGAGAAAGGCCGTACGTTCCGCACTCCGTCCCACGGGTACAGTTCGATTGGCGGCTCGCGTTCACACTCGTCCCGCTCAGGGAATCGGGGCATGAAAAACTCTTTCGTGAGCGTGGTCAGCAGCACACGCCCGGTTTCACCGTAGCCGACCTCCTCATCGAGGTTGTCCGGGTTGACCACCTGGATGGCGGCGCGCGGCTGCGGCGGGTAGTAGATGATGGCGTAGTCATCAGCCGGATCAAAAGGCTTGTGGCACGCCAGGCCCATCAGCGTGTTGCCGTAGGTGGCGCCGAAATAGGCCCCTTCGAGCAACTCTTCCCTCGCGAACCGGTGGAACTGGGGCGTCATTTCCGTTCCACCGCAAAACACGCCAGTAATACCGAGTTTCTTGAAGGAAACCCGTTCGCTTAGCGCATCCAGCAGCTTGGGCGTCGTGAAGAGGCAGCGGATGTTGGGATGGTTCTCGAGAATGATGACGGCCTGGTCAATACAGTGTTTCTTGTAGGCCTCCGCTTCCTTAATGTCGCCGCGCTTCAGCAGCTTGATCACCCAGCGGGGATCGAGATCCACTTGAAAGCAAATGCCCCCGCGCACTTGCGCCAGGTGCTCGATGGCGAGGCGCAGACGCCGCGGGCCCGTCGGCCCGAGCTGCAGCCAGTCGGATCCGGGCGGAAAGAACTCATCCGGCAGGGTCCTGCTGAATTCCGAGTAATCGATCCGGAAATCGTTAATGTTGATCCGCATCTTGGGAACGCCGGTCGTGCCCCCGGTTTCGAATACATAGATGGGATCGTTCGCATAGGCTTTCGGCACCCAGCGGCGCACAGGCCCGCCTCGCAGCCACTCGTCCTGGAACGTGCCGAAGCGCTTTAAGTCGTCGAAGCCGCCGATCTCCTTGCGGGGGTCCCAGTCGAGCTTGGAAGCATACTCCAGCCAGAAGGGGCATCCCGTTTCCGGGTTGAAGTGCCAGGCGATTGTCTCACGCACATGCGCGTCCAGGCGCTTGCGGGACTCGGCCAGCTTTTGTTCCAACGAAGGCGAAATCTGGGTCGTAGCCATCTCTGTATCTCAACTCATTGGGGAATCGGAAACCTTGCAGCCTCTCCACCGCGAGAGGCCCCGTGGCGCCGCGGAAAAGAGGATGAATTTCAGGCGTCTCTCACCGACGTTGCGTTACTGCTGCGCAATCGCAAAGATATGCGACCGGGTCATCACGTAGAGCGTGCCGTTGGCGACCACCGGCGTGCTATAGACCGTGTTGCCGAAGTTGATCTCCGAAAGCACTTCTTTGACCTTTCCGGTCTTGAGCACCGTCAGATCGCCATCTTCGTCGCCAATCATCACCTTGCCGTCAACGATGTATGGGGATCCCCAGACTGCGGCCAAAAGGTCGTGCTCCCACAGCAGCTTTCCGGTGTTGACATCCAGCGCGTGGAGAAAGCCGCTGAAATTCGCGGCGTAAACGATGCCGTCCTCGATGGCCACCGTTGAGATGCTGCGGCGGAAAGGATGATGCCAAATGCGCCCCGATTCGGTCACATCGCCGGTCTTCGCGGCATCCACAGCCCACAAATGCCCAACGCCCTCACCGTGCTCCGGGTCCTGCCCGACCGCAAAGAAAACCTTGTTGTCGTAAAAGACCGGGGTGGCGATGATCTCGTTGCGGTCGCCTCGTCCCTGCTTGTACTCCGATTCCTTTGGATTGGGGTCAAACTTCCATATCAGCTTGCCCGTATCCGGTTCAAAGGCGTAGAGCCAAGCATCTCCCCCGCCGAAATAAATTTGCGGCTTGCCATTCACCACGCCGTAGGTCGGAGAAGACCATTGCCCGTGCAGAATCTTGTCGCCCGGTGACGCATCCTCCCAAAGTATCTTGCCCGTGTGCCGGTCCACGGCCAGAAAACTGGGCGACCGGGGAGAAGGTATGTTCACGTGACTCTCATCAACACCATTGGAAGTATTTATGAAGAGGACATCTCCGACGATCAAGGGCGACGTGGCCGCCATATTATGAGGAAAGACTCCCAACTCCTCGTACATATCGAACTTCCAAACGATGTCTCCGTCGATCTCGGAGGTTTCCTCCTCGTCCTTGTAGGGTCCATCGTTTTCCCCGTCACGAAAGCCCTCCGTGTCGAGACACACGATCTCGGCGCGGTTGGAGACGTAGTAGACCCTTTTGTCCGCGACCGAAACAGCCGGGGAAGAACAAACGCCTTGCTCAGGCCAGTCATTGACGCGCCCCGATTCCATCTTGGGATGCGTCATCTGCCACAGGAACTGGCCATCGGACTCCCGGAAGCACATCAAAACACCGCGATCTTCTTTGAACTTTGGATTGCGGCCAAGTTGGTTGTTGGTGCCGGCAAAGACCTTACCGTCGGCCACAACCGGATTTCCGTAAGACTGGGAACCCAACTCCGCGACCCACTTGATATTTGCCTTCGAGTTGACGTCCCAGGTACGCGGAATGTTCTTCTCGCCGGAAACCATGTTGCGGTCAGCCCGCCCGCCCCACATCGGCCAATCGTCCGCAAACGTGGGCAGCGCGGCAAGAGCAGCGGCCAAAACGAGCAGCAGGCCCCAGCGGGAATGGCTCATAGTACCCATCCTTTCAGTGTATCGGCGCGCGCGACGCGATGCCGGTCGTGGATGCAGGCTCTTCATGTTGTGGGGGTCACCTTGATGTTGTCGTAAAAGATGTCGGCGGTCGAGTATCCGTAGATCCCCGGGCTTCCGTTCCGGTTGGGCAGGGGATCTTCGGCCTCGATCGTCCACGCGTCCGGCTCGGGATCCGCCTTTTTCCATACCTTGCCGCGTAAAACGGCGCCACCGTCGGCGCCAACAGTAATCTGAAACTTCATGTGGTACCAGACGTTGGGGTCCCACTTGAAAGGAACTGTTTTCGAGAACCGCTGCAACTCAGAGGTCCAGGTGCGCAGCATCACCTGCTGGCTGTTGCCCATCAGATCAAGCGTGTAGCGGTGGGACACCAACCCCATGTCCGGCATGCGGCGGCGGAGCTCGCTTCCCATCAGGTCGGCCTCGATCGTGTATCCGGAAGACTTCGGATCACTGATGTACACCGTCGTGCGCCAGCTTTGGGGGTTGTCCGACATTTTCTTCAGGAGTTTGTTGCCGTCGACGGTAGCAACCTGGAAGCGCCCCTGGGCTCCGCTCCAGCCCGGCGGCACGGCCCCGTCGGGAAGAGATTCGAAAGTCTGCTCAAAGGGCGGCCGAGGCCTTGCGCTGACCAAGGCGGCGCCTTTGAGATCGCCGAGTGTTGCCGTCACGGCGCCGCCCTGCTGCACATTCTCTTTGGCGATCGTCAGTTCTCCGCTGGGCGCCATGGACCCTTGCAGTTTGTCCAGCGACCACTGCGGCTGCACTTCGCCGATCAGCCGGCCCTGAGCATCGAATGTCCGGGCGCGGAATCTCTGCGTCATTCCGGGATACAACACCGCTTCGGCCGGGATGACCCGCAAGTGCGTGGCCTTGGCGCCAGCCGGCGCGGCCTCGGGAGGGGGCGCCAGGGAGGCGGCTTTGGGCGCCGGCTTCGCGTCCTTGGCGCCGATGGCATAAATCATGTTCTCCATCGGGAGATAGATCCGGCCGTTGGCGACGGCAGGAGAGCCATTAATCTGGACCGCCGAGCCATCCGGGTTCTTGAACGCATCCATGTCGAGCCGTTCCGGCTTGTCACCGACCTTCACGATATGGAAGGTCCCGTCCACATCGGAGATGAATATCTTTCCATCCGCAACGACGGGCGACGCCCGCTGCGCCGTGCCAACGTTGTAGTTCCACAGCGGCTTGCCGGTCTTGGCGTCAAAGGCCAGGAGATTAGCGGAATTGTCTACGTGGTAGAGGACACCCCGATAGAGCGCGGGCGATGCATACCCTGCCTGCACGCCCTCGGCGCGCCATACCTCTTTCGGCTTGCCCTCGGCAATCTGGCTCGCGTCCAGGCTGACGATGCGCCCCATAGCCGTGCTGCCGTCGGCATTCTCTTCACTGTGCGAGGCGTAGACGAGGTTGCCGTCCACAACCACCGAAGAATTGATGCCGCGCTTGCTAAGCGGGAAACCCCAAACCTTTTCGCCCGTACCGGCTTTGATGGCGTAAATACCTCCGTCGCCGTTGCCGTCGATCAAAAGCCGCTGGCCGTTGATGACCCGCGCCACGGGCACAGAGTACGTGGTGTCAAAGGGCCGGCCGCCGGGCGCCGAGGACCATAGAATGTCGCCGGTCTCTTTGTCGAAAGCGTAAAAGCGATGGCGCGGAGCGAAGTTCGGCCCCCAACCCGCCGTAAGAAAGCTCACGATCAGTTGATCGCCATCGAGCATGGGCGTGACGGTGCGGCCGCCAAAACCCGAAAAGCGGCCGATTTCTTCGTCCAGCGACCGCTGCCAAACGATCTTGCCGGCCTTGTCAAAGGCCGCGACGATGCCCTCAATGCCGTGGAAATAGATAAAGCCGGTCTCGGGATCGCCGGCCAGACTGGCCCAGCCGACCCGGTGGTGCGGAATGTCGGTCTGAAAAACAGTGTAATAGTGTTCCCAGCGAATCTTGCCTGTCTCGCCGTCGAGACAAACGATGCGTGTTCGCCATTTCGAGGGCGTCTGGGGTTCGGCCAGCGAGATGACACATACCCGGCCGTCAAGGACGACAGGCGTCGATCGAGAACCGATCGGGACTTTCCACAGGAGGTTTTCACCGTCCGGCGACCAGTTCGACGGCAAGCTCGCTTCCGGAGAAACACCGTCGGAATTGACTCCTCGCCAGACAGGCCAGTCCGCCGCCGCCAGGACTCCAAGCAAGCAAACCGCCGACACCAGAAGCGAGAGGAGGGAGGCGAGAAGTGAGGGCCGGCGTGTGCTTCGCATATCCATTCTCCAGAAACCTTCAGGCTCGCATTGTAACAAATGGCGTATTTTGTACCGGCTTGGGTTACGCAGATGAGGCGTTCCAAAGGCGCAGCCCGCCTCAATTGACTGGCGTGACCGTTACTCCAGCATTGCCGCCTTGCTATGCTGGCAACCGATGGAGCCGTTGGAGAGAGTGCGCCTTGAACTTCAGCGTTACGAGCATCCGTTGCTGGAATTTTCCGCGCGGGAAAGCGGTGGCAGTATCGAACTCGTCATCGATTTGAAGCACAAACCTCCCGGCATTCACACCTACTACCTGCCGCTGCATCCGCGCGATCTCGAAAGCGCGCAGTTTCCCTGGACGCTGCAGCGGCTGATCTTCGACGGCCTGCATGATTACTTCATCGAGATGTTCGTCTACACACCGCAGAGCCGCGACAATCCATCAAGCCCGGCATGACCCCGCTCGAACGGCAAATCCGCGGCGAGATCGAAGAGCAAGGGCCGATCTCTTTCCGCCGTTTCATGGAGCTGGCGTTGTATCGCCCCGAGCATGGGTACTACCGGAGAGCGCGAGACCCTTTCGGCAAAAGCGGCGACTTTTTTACCAACTCGCAGTTGCAACCGGTCTTCGGGCGGCTGCTGGCGCAACAGATCGCCCGCTGGCGAGACGAGATGGGTCGCCCCCCCGCGTTCACCGTGGTTGAAATCGGAGCTGGCCGTGGCGAAACGCTGCAACAGGTGCGGCAGTCCCTGCCGGATGTCCCCTGTGTCGCCGTCGAAGTCTCCTCCAGAGACCTGCCCGACAGTCTGACGGGCGTCGTTTATGCCAACGAGTTCTTCGACGCCCTGCCGGTTCATGTGGTGGAGCGCCGCGGCGGCGAGCTTTGGGAATGCCGCGTCGGAGCCGATGAGAAGGGCTTTCAATGGACCTCGGGCGCCGCCGCGGACGAGGTCTTGGAAGACTACGTCAACAACCATGCCCCCGATCTCGCCGAAGGGCAAAAAATCGAAGTGAACCTTGCCGCGCTCTCGGAGCTGGGAAAGATCGGACGATCGATGGCTCAGGGTTACCTGCTGACAATCGATTACGGCTACACGGCGCGTGAAATTGCCAGCGGCCGCCGTCTGTTTAACGGTTCGCTGATGAGCTATGCACGCCACCAAGCGCTCGAAGACGTCCTTACTGATCCAGGGGGGCGTGACATTACAGCGCATGTAAACTTCACAGCTCTGGAGAAACAAGGGGAAGCATGCGGGCTTTCTTCCCTGGGGTTGAAGACCCAAGCCCAGTTTCTGCTCGAAGCCGGGCAGCCCGACGAGTTTCGCGGGGCCCTGGCGGCGCGCAATGAATCCGAGGCGCGGCAGCTTCGCCTGCAGCTCAAGTCGCTGTTGTTCGGCATGGGCGAGACCTTTCAGGTCTTGGTGCAGCGCAAAGGGAGTTATACTCCAGTCAGATGACGCAGTCGCCATCCGTTCAGCCGCCTCTGGAGTCGCTTTCCGGGCGGCGATTCTCGTTCTACCCGGCCATCCGCAATGTCGAGCAGAACGAGTGGACACTGGCACGCGAAACCTGGTCCGAGATCCTGGTCGTTAACGCGGCGCAAGAGCTGGAAGTGTGGGTGCCCCGCAAATACATCAGCGGCATCAGCAGCTCTGATTCACCCGTCCTCATCGTGGGCCTGAACCGTGAGTTGCAATTTCAGGCGGGCAACGTTTGGCCTTATCGCGAAAAGGTGGTTGCCATGCCCAACCGCCGGCCCCCAAACCAGACGGCGGCCGCGAATGCAACTCCTCCTCCCGCCCCGGCGCGAAGCTCGCCGTCGGAGTCCAGTGTGGGGCGTCTCATTGGAGCCGCTCTTTTGGCCGCCGTGGGAATCTCAACTCTCGCGGCGCTATTCATTTTCAAGGGTCTGCCCAATCCGCTTGCCGTCCTGTTCCGCCCCGATACGGCAACGGCGGATCAGCGTTACCTGAGCCTCACCAGCGCGGACCGCTACCACGACGTGGTGCTGAAGGTAGGCGAGCCGAAAACGCAACAGTGGCTGAGCCGCGAAGACGCGCAGATTCAGTTTGAGTTGCTGTGGTATCCGGACCGTTCTTACATCGTCGTGCTGATGGGAGCGGCTCGCGATGATGCCCGTTATATCGGCACGCTGCATTCCCGTTCCCGCAGAACGCTTGACTCGGTGAAACTCTCCGGCGGGGGAACGACGGGCTCGATGCTTCACAACATGCCGAACTTCTGAGGCTGCCCCCTGGGGTCATCCAGGGGCGCACGCGCCCGCTTTCGAGCCACGGCGGGATCGTCAAGGCGAGGCGGGAAAGGGACCGCGATCAGGTGGTCTCGCCGGTAATCTTCGAGAGCACGGCGTCAAACAGCTCTGCCTTCTTGCTCACTTTCTTCTTCGCGCCACCTTTGCCGTGGCGGAAGTTATGCTCGTTGTAGCAAGTACGGCAAGTGACCTTCGCGGGCTCGTTGTTCACAATCGCCATCACGGAGTGATTTGTTAACAGGCGGCACCGCGAGCAGTAGTCGTCGATGATGTCGCCGAGGCGGATCTCAGACATAGACACGACTCCTGGGAGGGAAAAACCCCACATTATCTCATACGAAGAACAGGCCCCAAAAGTCAGGGCCGCAGGGCCTCACCGGAGCGTACCCGTACGCTCTCAGGAGACCGGTTGCGGCGAAACACGCTTGGCACTACTTGTTGGCGATGCAGTACAAGTAGTCTCCCGTGCGGATGAAGATCTGATTATCCACCGGCGCCGGGGTCGCCAAGGTGTGCGTGCCGAGCTTGTTCACGGCCAGGATTTTGAATTCCCCCCCGACCTCGAGTACGGTGGTCGTACCCTCTTCGTTCGTGGCGTACATTTTGCCGTCGGCGATCGTGGGCGAGGCGCTATAGGTGCCGGGCTCGATGCGCTGCCGGTCCCACACGATGGCGCCGGTTTTGGGATCGAAAGCAACAACGATCCCGTTATCGCCTAACACGTAAATTCGTCTTCCGTCCGTCGTCGGCGTCGGCACATCGGACCCGAGATCATTTTGCCAAACCAGATTGGATTTTGTAATGTCCCCGCTGCCGCCGGGCCGAAAAGCGATGAAGGGTTTGCCGCGCGTGCTGGTCGTGTAGACGATGCCGTCGAGCGTGATCGAGGAAGCGATGGTGCGATAAGCCCGGTTCTTGGTGGGATTGAAACCGCCCATGCGCCACAACTCGGCGCCGTTCCCGAGGTCATGGCCTGTCACGTAGTCGCCGCCTGAAATCACAAGCTGCAGTTTCCCGCCGGAACGAACCAGAATGGGCGTCGCGTAATTGTCGGGCGACTCTGAAATCGCGTCCGTCGGCCTCTCGACTTTCCAAATCGTTTTGCCGGATTTCCCGTCTACGGCAAATATATACGAAGGATCATCCGTTGTCATTCCGTGCAGCACCTGAACGTACAAGCGTCCTTCATGCAGCAGGGGAGAGGACGCGTAGCCGTGATTCAAACCGAAACGCCCGTAGTCTGCCTGGATGTCGCGCTGCCAAATCTCCTTGCCCGCGAAATCAAAACACGTCAGGATGCCCGTGCCCGTCATGATCCAGACGTGTTGCCCATCGGTGATAGGCGAAGGGGACGAAAGGTTCTGCTTGCGGTGAATGCGGTTGCCCCCGCCCAACAGTCTTTGCCAGCGGATGGATCCATCCTTCCGATTGAGTGCGATCAAGAATAGTTTGCCTTTGTCCTGGGAAGCCTGCGAGAACCCTTCTTCCGCGGAGGTCGCGAAGACCGTATCTTCCCAAACGATCGGAGTGGCGGCGCTCCAGCTTGGCAGCTTGGCCCGCCAGACAACATTTTCGGTCTCACTCCAAGTGACTGGCAGTCCCTTGGCCGTACTGCTGGTTCCATTTTGGTGGGGCCCGCGCCACTGCGGCCAGTTCATCTCCGGACTCGCGGCGAGCGTCCATGCCAGCGGCAGGAATAAGATCGAAGAAAGAAGGGCCAATCGCCTCATCTCGGAAAAACCTCCGGCAGGAATTTGTGGGCCATGATATCACGGCGCGCGAGGACCCCTGGCGGGATGCCCCAAGTGCGGCGCCTTGCATTTCAAGACGCATTGACCGGGCCGTGGTTACCCGGAATCGGGCCGTGCGATCCGTTTTCAGCTGGTGGGACCGCGCTGGTTCTACCCCAGGGAGCCGGCGGTCTTCAGGTTGTCGAGACCTTGAACGAGACTGGCCTCGATCTTGCGATTGACTCCACCCTCGTAGGTTTCAGCGGTCACGCGAATGGCATTCTTGATCGCTTTTGCGTTCGAGTTGCCATGGCAAATGATGCAGACGCCTTTGACGCCCAGCATCGGCGCTCCGCCGTACTCGGAATAGTCCACGCGCTTGCGAAAGTCCTCGAAGGCCTCGCGCGCAAGTACATATCCCATCTTGCGCGTCAGCGTCGCTTCGAGCGATTGCTTCAGCATCGTGGTGATCGTTTGCACCAGGCCCTCGCTCACCTTGAGGGCCACGTTCCCGATGAAACCGTCGCACACGATCACATCCGCCAGACCGCTATACAGGTCGCGGCCTTCGACGTTGCCGATAAAATTGATCGGCAATTGCTTCAAAAGCGGCGTCGCCTCGCGGGTTAAGTCATTGCCTTTGTGTTCCTCTTCGCCGATGGAAAGGATCCCGACACGCGGGCTTTCGCAGTGGCAGATCACACGGGCATAGACCGACCCCATGACGGCGAATTGCGCCAGCATCTCGGGGCTGCAGTCGACGTTCGCACCGACATCGATCAGGACGGCCCAGGTTTCCTTCAAGGTGGGGAAAACCTGCGCCAAGGCCGGCCGGTCGACGCCGGGAATCACTCCCAGCACGACCTTGCTCGTCACCATGGCGGCGCCCGTATTGCCAGCCGATACTACGCCTTGCGCGCGGCCCTCGGCGACCAGACGGTTCGCCACCCGAATCGAGCTGTCTCTTTTCGACCGCAGCGCCTTGCTGGCGCTGTCGGACATCAGGATTACTTCGCTGGCGTGCACGATCTCGATTGGCAGGCCCTCGGCCGAGTGTTTGCGCAACTCCGCCTTTACGGCGTTCTGGTCGCCGACCAGAATGACGCCTACGCCGAATTCACGAGCGGCCAACACCGCGCCTTCGACTTCCACGCCAGGCGCACGGTCTCCGCCCATCGCGTCTACGGCAATCGTGATCATTCTTCTTTAGCTCGCAGAAGGATTCGTGAAGCTTCCGCCGCCCGGCAAGGCCGCGGCGTCAGAGCGGGCAGTATTTGTCCCGAAAAGGATATGCCACCTGGGTCACTCGTTTTCAACTTCTACTACTTCGCGGCCCTTGTACTGGCCGCATTCCGGACAGGCACGATGCGGCGCTTTCTGCGCGCCGCAATTCGAACACAATGCCAGAGCCGGCGCCTTCAAGTGGTCGTGCGCCCGACGCGTGCTGGTCCGGGTCTTTGAATGTCTTCGTTTTGGATTAGGCATGATTCTTCACTGTTTCGTCTTCAAACTTCGTAGCGCATCCCAGCGCGGGTCCACGAACTTCTCTTCACAGGAGCACTGAGTCCGGTTGCGGTTCACTCCGCAACGCGGGCAAATACCCCGGCAATCCTCACCGCACAGGCTGCGCATCGGCAGCCAGAGCGCTACCTGCTCCCCAAGGACCTGGGTCAGCTCCAAACCGCGGTCTTCGTAAAACCCGAGGTCGGTATCGTCGCGATCAATCGCTACCTCTTCATTCCGCGCGATGACATTCATCGGGTAGTAGAAAAGGTCGAAGTCCGCGTCGAACTCGGTTACGACCGGCTCAAGGCAACGCGCACAACTACTTTCGGCCGCTCCCCGCATATGCCCGCGAACGCGGATGGTGCGGGACCCGGCCCGATCTAAGAGTTCAGCCTTTCCCGAGGCGTGGATGTCACCGCTCTGCCGCCAGTCCCGATCACCGAACGGAATCTCACCGGGCGCAAAAGACCCGTCGAAACGGATTTCGCGGCGCTCAAGCTCTTGGACTCCTAAAAACACATTGTCGCCCCAACCAGCGGTGGTGACCTGCTTATTATAACGGATCATCTCGGTTTCCCGGTCGTACGGCGGAGACGTGCTGAACGGCGCCGCGCCTCCCGCGGAAAACCGGAAATACGGGCCTTAAAGCTTTCTGCTCAGCCTGTTAGCAGACCGCAAAGTCGAGGCGGACAGTTGCCCCAGGGCCCACAAGCGGGTTCGCAGCCCCAAAGCCCGCAGGAGTGTTTGCCGGGAGTGCCGGGCACGCCCTTGTTATAATTTCGTTCGAGATTCCTCTCCGTTTCCCGCCAGAAGGAGCCCTGGATGGACGCTGTCGCCGTCGGTGTTCTCGACGAAAAAACCCTGGCCAAATACGAGCCCGTGATCGGGCTGGAAGTCCACGTCCAGCTGCAAACCGAGAGCAAGCTCTTCAGCGCCTCTCCGACGGCTTTCGGCAACCCCCCGAATACCCAGACAGACCCGGTCGTCCTCGGGTTGCCGGGCGCGTTGCCGGTATTGAACCGCGACGCCGTGGCCAAAGGCGTCATGGCGGCCCTGGCGCTGAACTGCCAGGTCCGGCGCTTTTCGCGTTTCGCGCGCAAAAACTACTTCTACCCCGACCTGCCGAAGGGCTACCAGATCTCGCAGTTCGACGAGCCCCTGGCCGAGCACGGCTGGCTCGACGTTCCTCTCGACGGCGGCACAAAGCGCATCGGCATTACGCGGCTTCATCTCGAAGAGGACGCCGGCAAAACGATCCACGACGGCTTCCCCGATAGCCATCTCTACAGCTACGTCGACCTTAACCGCGCAGGCGTGCCGCTTGCAGAAATCGTCAGCGAACCCGACATCCGCACGCCGGAAGAGGCCTTCGCCTACTTGTCGGAGATCAAGCAGGTCATGCAATTCATCGGCGCTTCCAACTGCGACATGGAAAAAGGCCAGCTGCGCTGCGATGCGAACGTGTCGGTGCGGCTGCGGGGCGCGGAAAAGTTCGGCACTAAGGCCGAGATCAAAAACCTCAACTCATTCCGCTTCGTCCGCATGGGCCTGGAATACGAAATCGTTCGCCAAATCGCCGTACTCGAGAGCGGAGGCGCGATCGCGCAGGAAACCCGCCTGTTCAATACACAAACCGGCGAAACCGTGCCGATGCGCTCGAAAGAGCACGCCCACGACTACCGTTATTTCCCCGAACCCGACCTGATGCCGCTGATCGTGAGTGAGGAGTGGCAAGCGGAGATTCGTGGCGCGATGGCCGAGTTGCCCGCTGCCAGGCGGCAGCGATTTGTTGAGTCCTATGGACTTTCCGAGTACGACGCCGGCGTGCTCACGTCGACTCAGGAGACAGCCGACTACTTCGAAACGGTGGCGAAAACCTCCGGAAACCCCAAAACGGCCGCCAACTGGGTGCAAGGCGACCTGATGGGCGCACTCAACACCGTTGGTAAACCCATCGGCGAATCACCGGTTCCGGCGGCGCAGCTCGGCGAACTGGTGAAGCTGCTGGATGACGGAACCCTCTCCGGGAAATTGGCGAAGGAGGTATTCGCCAAGATGTTCGAATCGGGCCGCACGCCCGCCGAGATCATCGAAGCTGAAGGCCTCAAACAGATTAGCGACGAAGGGGCGCTCCGGAAGATCGTCGACGGCGTGCTCGCTTCCAACGCCAAACAAGTGGAAACCTACCGCGGCGGCAAGACCAGTGTGTTCGGCTTTTTCGTCGGACAGGTCATGAAAGCGACGCGCGGGCAAGCAGATCCGAAGGTGGTCAATGACCTGCTGCAGAAGGCGCTGGGGTAGCGCTGACTGAGGGACAGCCTCCGTTCGACGAAACGCCCCGCGGTGCGAACCGCCCTGGGACCATCACCACCATTCCATGCTCGCCCTCGCCATCCTCTTCAGCGTGCTCTTCGCCGTAATGACGCTGTTACTGGCGGTCGTGAGCGTGCATGGCCCGGATTCCCTTTCCACGTTCGCCCTGATCTACCTCGTCATCTCCAACGCGGTCTGGTGGTGGAGTTTCGTGCAGTTCAAACGGCGTGGCTTCAAGACCCGCTACTTCGCCCTCGAAGGTGTCGGACTGCTCGCCATGGGTGTCGCCTTCGGCGCTTCCGCGCATCTCTATTCGGAGTTCAGAGACAAGTACCGCCTGGAGAACACGAAGGTCACGGAAGTCAGCGACGAGCCCCTCGTGAATGAAAACGGCCAACCCATCGGCATCCGCTTCCAGTTCACGGTGGAGTTTCCCACGCACGATTATTACTACATCGAGCCTCAACTGCGGCCGGAGTCCGAGTACATCTCGAAGGTTTCACGGCAAATCCCGGCGCGCTCGTTCAACCCGGCGCCCCTCAACATGCGTGTCTACAGCAAGTCGCTCGAACCCTTCCCCTCGGGGGAGGACTTCGACACGTTCAACAAGTACCAAGGGAATATCCCAGCCGTCGGCCTGCGTTTCGACAAGGGCGTAGCCTACCGGTTTCGCTTTGATATGACGCCAAGCTATTTGCGCAAGGACAAGACCGGCAAGGATTGCATTGCCTATCCCAGCGAGCAAGACCAGGGACTGTCGCGCGAAGTCTTCGACACCCTCATTCAAGTGGAACCGGCCACGCGATACGAGGCCCGCGTGTCAGGAACACCCTACGGAAACTGGCGATGGGAAGGGCCGGCAGAGTACACGTCCCGTGAGTACAGCCCGAAGGAGTTCTATGATGCGATCATGGCGATGAGTCCCGCAGCCTGCGACTCCGATGAATATGTGGTGTATTGATCTCCGATAGCGGCGTGGTCTTGCGATGCATGGCAGCACGGCCTAGCCCTTGATCACGCCCATCGGCCGCAAGCGCGCCACTTTCTTCGCCAAGCCCGCGTTGTGGACGACCTCGATCACCTCGTCCACGTCTTTATAAGCTTCCGGAACCTCTTCAAGAATGCCTTTCTTCGTTTCACTGCGGACGATGATACCCTCGTCCTCGAGGTCCTTCAGCACGCTGTTCACGTCTTTGCCTTTCTTCGCGGCAGTCCGGCTCATCAACCGTCCCGCGCCATGGCAGGTGGTGCCAAACGTTTCTTCCATCGATCCCGGCTGGCCGGCCAGCACCCACGATGCGGTGCCCATGCTGCCCGGAATGAACACCGGCTGGCCGACGTGCCGGTAGTCCGCCGTCACTTCGGGGTGCCCCGGCGGAAAGGCGCGCGTTGCGCCCTTGCGGTGAACCAGAACGTCACGCTTTTTGCCGCCGATCACGTAGCGCTCGTGTTTGGCAATGTTGTGGCACACGTCGTAGATAAGATCGAGGTGCGTGCCGTCGCCGAAGATTCGTTTGAACGCCTGCCGCAGGAAATGCGTGATGCCCTGCCGGTTGGCCCAGGCGAAATTCGCGGCTGCCCGCATCGCGCCCAGATAAGCCTGTCCTTCCCTCGACTGCACCGGCACACAAGCCAGCTGGCGGTCGGGCACCTGCAGATCATACTTCTTCATGGCCGCCCCCATCTCCTTCAGAGAGTCGGTGCAGACCTGGTGGCCAAGGCCGCGTGATCCCGAATGGATCAGCACCACGATCTGGTTTTCGGATAGCCCAAAGGCCTGCGCGGCGGGCATGTCGTGAATCTTCTCGACATACTGAATTTCGAGGAAATGATTGCCGGAACCGAGTGTACCGATCTGCGGCCGGCCGCGCTCCTTGGCGCGGTCCGAGACCTTGTCCGGATCGGCGTCGGCCAGCGCGCCCCCCGCTTCGGCATGTTCGGCGTCTCGCGGTTCGCCATAGCCGTGGCGCACCATCCAGCCCGCGCCTTCGATCAGGATCTGCTCGAGATCCTTCAGGTTGATCTTCACAAAGCCGGAGCCGCCCGTGCCGCACGGCACATCGCGAAAAACCTGATTGACCAGCTCGCGCAAGCGTGGCCGCACGTCGTCGCGTGTCAGGTTGGCGCGCACCAGCCGGACACCGCAGTTGATGTCGAACCCGACTCCGCCGGGCGAGACGACACCGTGCGAGAGGTCCGTGGCGCACACGCCGCCGATCGGAAACCCATACCCCTGGTGAATGTCGGGCATCGCCAGACTCGATCCGACGATCCCCGGCAGCGTCGCCACGTTCGCCGCCTGCTCGAGAGAATGGTCCTTCGCGATCTGATCGATGATCGCCTTCGTGGCATATACGCGAACGTCGGTTCGCATGCCCAGCCGCTCGTCGCGGGGAATGCGCCAGCGGTAACCGTCTATCCTCTCAATGCGTTCGGCGAGACTCATATGTCCAGGTAGACCTTGCACTCCCAGCGGCCGTTTCTTTCGGCGACTTCGATCTCATGGTAGGTGACTGCCTTGATAATTAGTTTCCAGGGATGCTGCCCGCCTTCCCTCGGCTCACCGCGCACGACCGCTCGCAAATGTACGGGTGTGATCTCCGCAACGTGAAAGCCCGCGGGCGCCAGGCGGCCGCTGTCAAACAGGTAAAGAATCTCGCTCAGCCAGTTCACAAGCAGGTCGGGGTAATCCCCTGCCTCAACCGAGATCCGGATATCCCGCGCGGGCTGGATGGCATCAATGTCAGCGGCAATCGACATCATCGCTTGCGCGGCATTCTCAAAAAGCTCCGCAGGCGTCGCGCCCGAGGCTCGGAAGCCGATGTCGGCCGTGTGCTCGATGATTTCGAAGGGCTCGCTCATGAAGAGTGATTCAAAGAAACGGCTCCCTTCCGGCCGTAGCTGGTGGAACTGGCTGTCTTGCCCACCCAGCGTGGGCTCGGAGGACCGCCCGATGGCACGCCGCGCGGGACGCTATCTACTTCGACAGGTCGCGGAGGAAAATGTCCTTGAAACGCATGCGGCCCTGCCCGCCGGAGTGTAATTGCAGTGCGATCACGCCCTCGGTCGCGCCCGGCGAGGGATAGGTGAAATCGATCATCTGCATGCCGTTCAGGAAAACCACATAGCGATTGCCTTCCACCTGGATGAGCATGTCGTTCCAATCGTAAGGGCGGATGATCGTTTCGAGTTCCGGGGCGGGCCAGACAAGCCATCCCTTGTCGTCGCCATAAAGGCCGCCGGTATGGTGCCCGAGCACGCGGTCGATCTCGACCTGCCGGCCGGCAATGATCTTCGGCGTGTTGCCTTCGAACGCTGTGTGGAGATAAACGCCGCTGTTGCCATCGGCCTCGCACTTGAAACGCAGGGAAAGGTGGAAGTCCTTGTAGGTTTTCTCGGTCGCGAGATAGCCATACTCGCTCGTGACACCCTCGCCGTAGATGGCGCCGTCCTCGACAATCCACTTCTCGGCGCCGACTTTTTTCCAGCCCGTGAGATCCTTGCCATTGAAGAGCGACTGCCACTGCGGAGTCAGTATTTTCGGACGGTTGCTTGGCTGTCCCTGCAACTCGGGAACAACAACGAGCGCCAGCAGAATCCCAAAGGAAAGCGTACCAACAGTAGTGCGGTTCATAATCATCTCCAGACAGATTGAAACGTCTCAGCCGGGCTACAAGGGTCTGCCCAAAGGGTCACCATCGTCCGCCTACCGGGCAAAGGTGGCGCATGGTCACTGTCGCCATGGATATCCGCCGTCGCAATCGTAGCGTCAAGATCGCCCCTCAAGCAAGCGGTAGGCCTCCCGCTTGGTGAGGCCGCGTTCGCGGGCGGCCTGTTTGATGGCATCCATGCGCGACATTTGTTCGTCGCCGATCAATTCCGCAACACGTGCGGGAATGCTCTTTTCCTTACGCTTTTCGGCGGCGTCCGTCTGATCGCCGCGGCCGATGAGCAACGTGATCTCTCCCTTCACGGCCGGGCGGGCGCGAAGCTCGGCCACGATCATGGAGGCCCTGCCGCGCAAGAACTCCTCGTGCAGCTTCGTCAGCTCGCGCGCCACCACCACGGGGCGGTCGCCGAGAGCATTCACTACATCCATCAGCGTCTCCACAATGCGGTGCGGCGCTTCGTAGAAAATCAGCGTCGCAGTTTCTCCGGCAAGGGCTTCGAGCGCCTTGCGGCGCTGCGGCTTTTTCGCGGGCAGGAATCCGCCAAAGCGGAAGGCGTCCGACGGCAGGCCGGACGCCGCCAGGGCCGCCTCGGCTGCCACAGCCCCGGGGACCGGAACAACGCCAACACCGGCGGCAATCGCCTCTTGCACCACGCGGTAGCCGGGATCGGAAATGCCGGGCATGCCTGCGTCCGACACGACCGCCACCGACTCACCCTGCTTGACCCGGTTCACCAGTTCCGCAGCGCGCTCAAGCTCGTTGTGCTCGTGGCAGCTGAGCAACGGCTTCTTGATCTCGAAGTGTGCCAGCAGGCGGCCCGTGTGCCGCGTATCCTCGCAGGCAATCAGGTCCACTTCGTTGAGGACTCGGAGCGCCCGCAGCGTGATGTCCTCCAGATTCCCGAGCGGCGTTGCAACGAGGTAGATCGTGCCTGACATAAGCGGGTCGTACGCTTCTACCACGATACGTCGCAGGCTATGTATATAGCCAGCGTCTGCTTGGGATTCGACAGGGCCGCAAAACTCCGCGTCCTAAGGTTTGTGTCCGTGGCGGATAACCACCGGTTCGGCGATCGATTTCAGCCACCGAGGGCAGACCGACTGGTCCCCGGTGCCTTCCATGCATCCCTAACTCGTTTGAAAGATGTGCCCTTCGTCTCTTCCCTTGCTCTGGCACCAGAGATGCATTGCAGGCGGAGACGGTCATCTCAAACGAGGAGGTGGAATAGTTTCATGCTCAGAGGAATGGCAATACTGACTTTTCTTTTTGTGCTCCATGCGGCCGGAAGCTTGGCCCAAGCCGGAGACCGGTATAGAGACCGCCGCATCTTGCGGGACAATGTTGCGGTGTTTGTGGCGACGCCCTACGGCGGCGGGTACTTCGTAAAGGGATATCCCGATCACAGGCGCTACTATGAGCGCGATTACTACTATGACCGTGACTACTACCGGAGGGAAAGGAAATACCTGCAAAAGCGCTATCACAAGAAGCTGAAGCACTATCGCCGCGGCTATCTTGACTATCACGATCACGACGGCCGCTGCCGCCACAGGTACTACGACTGATTTCCGGGCAAGAGACGCGCCCACGAAAGCTGGGAGGCCGCCGCAGGAGGGTGGCGGCTTTCTGCTTCCCTTGGGGCAGACCAGGCGCTTCTCCTCCCGCAGCCGGGCCCGAGAGCGACGCAGGATTCTACACCAGATCCATGGGGAAACGATCCAGGGTCGTGACACCTTCGGGCGTGACCAGGTAGTCGTGCTCCAGCCGGATCCCCCCATGCAGCTCTTTCGAGTAGAGGCCCGGCTCCACGGCGAGAACCTCGCGGTCCTGAATCAAGTCATCGCTGCCGGGCGTGAGCCAGGGGGTCTCCCAGCCGCTCATGCCGACGCCGTGTCCGGCATGGTGCCAGAAGGAATCCTGCGCCGGCTCGAATTGATCCAGATGGCTTTTGATGGCGAGATAAACTTCGCGAGCGGGAACGCCGGGCCGGATGGTACGGCGGGCGATTTCATGCGCCTCCATGATGTGGCCCCAGGCATCCTGCTGAAGCTGGCTCGGCCGCCCCACCGCAAACGTGCGGGTGAAGTCGCACATGTAGCCCTGATAAGTAGGGAACGTGTCGACGATATAGAGATCGCCAAGCTGCACTTTGCGATCGGTGGGAGGCCCGCCGCCACGAATGGCGCGCTCGCCGACCGCGAAGTCGCCGCTCAACACCACGGACGTCCCCGCTTTGGCTACCATCGCCTCGTAGTAAATGCTATACACCTGAAACTCGGTCAAGCCTGCTTCCAAACGGGATCTGACCGCCCCCAGGCCGGCTTCGACCAGCGCCACCGTCCGATGCATGCACTCCAGCTCGTCAGGATCCTTCTGGCGGCGCATCTGGCTGATAGCCGGCGTCAGATTCCGGAAGTCCCCTTTGCCGAGAGACCGAAGTCCTTCCGCGGCCTGGAAACTGGCGAATTCAATCTCAATGCCGACGTTCCCTCCCTGCGGCAGGAGCTTGGCCGCCGCGCGGCGGACGAGATCGGCTGTCTCGGTGCTCCAGGTCGAGGGCGTCACGTCCCTCTCGATCGTGTGCCAGGTGTAAAGCTCGCTTTCAGTGGCAGCCGATCGGGGCGCCTCGGGCGGCCGTCCTGCCGGGGCCGACGTCACCAGCACGCTTTTGCCGGAGCTATCGATGACAAACGCGTGTGGCAAGGCTGCATCGAGCAGCGCACCCGAAAAATAATAAATCGTTTTCGGATTGCTCAACACTGCCAGATCCAACTGCTCGCTTGCCATCAACGTCAGCAAGCGTTTCTGCCGTTCGCGGCAGTTTTCAAGCTTGAGCATAGGTTCTGATTCTAGCAAGGGGTCCGGCGGATCCCAGATTGAAAGGGACGGCGCGAGGGGCTTCCCAGCCCTTCAAAACGGCTCTCGCCTTGCGCCCCGACCCCCCAGGCGTAGATAATAAGCAGGCGGCGAAGTCCTGTTGGGACCGCCGATCCCGCTGTTCTCGTGCCCCCGTTGCGCACCTGCGTTGTCGTTGTCCGGCTCGTCCCGGGCCTCTAGCGGATCCGGCGCACTCCTTCGCCAGAACCCTCGTGTTCGCCTGCCTGTTCTGGCCGCCGCCAAGAAAGGGGGGACATCGGCCGTGAAATTCAATTCCTATGACCTCGGCGGCTTCTACGACGAGATGTTCGCGGAGGGGAGCGGACCTCGTTCTCACGCCAAGCCGCTGATCGACCGCATCGAGTCCCTGTCGGATGGCGAGTTGATCCGACGCCACCGGGCCGCCGAAAGCGCGCTGCTGCGCATGGGCATTACCTTTAACGTTTACGGCGCCGACCAGGGAACGGAAAAAATCTTCCCCTTTGACATCATTCCCCGTGTCATACCCGGGGACGAGTGGGATCGCCTCGAAGCAGGCCTGGAACAGCGCATCCGCGCCCTGAATCTCTTCCTCGATGACGTCTATCACGATCAGAAGATCCTCAAGGACGGCGTTATCCCCCGGCATGTCATCGAATCGGCCCAGGGCTTCCGCCCCGTCTGCCGCGGCCTGAATCCACCCAAAGGAGTGTGGTGCCACATCACGGGCACGGATCTGGTCCGCAACGGCGACGGCCAGATCCACGTGCTCGAAGACAACCTCCGCTGTCCCTCGGGTGTTTCCTATGTGCTCGAGAATCGCGAGGTGATGAAACAAACGTTCCCGAAAGTGTTTGAAGGGTTGCACGTCCGCCCGGTGTACGACTACCCTCTGCGCCTGCTTTCCATGCTGGAAAACGTGGCGCCGCGCTCCGGACCCGATGTGCAGATCGCCGTGCTGACCCCGGGCATGTATAACTCGGCGTACTTCGAGCATTCCTTCCTCGCCGGACAGATGGGCGTGGAACTGGTGGAAGGCCGTGATCTGGTGGTCTCGGGCGGCTGCGTCTTCATGCGGACGACGCGCGGCCTTGAGCGCCTGGATGTAATCTACCGGCGTATCGACGATGACTTCCTCGACCCCAAGGTTTTCCGGGAAGACTCGATGCTCGGCGTTCCAGGCCTGATGGACGCTTATCAGCGCGGCAACGTCACATTGGTCAATGCGCCCGGCACGGGTGTTGCCGACGACAAGGTCGTTTACGCCTATGTGCCCGCCATCATTAAGTACTACCTGGACTCGGACCCTATCATTCCCAACGTGCCGACCTTCCTCTGTTGGGAAGACAGCCAGCGCCAGCACGTCTGCGAAAACATCGAGAAGCTGGTGGTCAAGCCCGCCAATGAGTCGGGCGGCTATGGCATGTTGATCGGGCCTCACGCCACCGCCGAGCAGCGGACGGAGTTCAAACAGCGCATCACGGCGAATCCGCGCAACTACATCGCACAGCCGACGCTTTCGCTGTCGCGAATTCCGACGCTGGTGGGAGACCATTTTGAAGGCCGGCATGTGGATCTGCGGCCTTACATCCTCTATGGGAAGGAAATTTATGTTCTGCCGGGAGGACTGACTCGTGTCGCTCTCCGCAAGGGCTCGCTGGTAGTGAATTCCTCGCAGGGCGGCGGCAGCAAAGACACGTGGGTGGTTTCAGCGGCCCCTACAGCAGTCGGCTCCCAACAACAGCAACAAGGGTCGTCGGGAACACATTAACTTTATGCTCAGCCGCGTCGCGGATTCGATCTACTGGATGGCTCGCTACATCGAGCGGGCGGAGAACGTCGCCCGCTTTGTGGACGTGAACCAGCAACTGGCTCTTGATCTGCCCGTGGGTCTCGAGGAGCAGTGGAAGCCCCTGGTGGCGATCACCGGGGACTATGCCGACTTCACCGCCCGCTATGAGAGCGCCACCAAAGAAAACGTCATTCAGTTTCTGGTCTTCGACTCGCAAAATCCGAACTCTATCGCCTCGTGCCTGCGCGCCGCGCGGGAGAATGCCCGTTCGATCCGCGAGATCATCTCCTCCGAGATGTGGACGGAAATCAACCATTTCTATCTCTCCTTGCAAATGGCGGGTCCGTCGCGCGCCCTGGAATCACCGCAATTCTTCGCCGAGGTCAAACGCTCTAGCCATTTGATCGAGGGTGTCACCAACGCGACTATGGCTCACAACGAGGCGTGGCACTTCAACGTCATGGGGCGTTCGCTGGAGCGCGCCGACAAGACCACTCGTATTCTCGACGTGAAGTATTTCATCCTGCTGCCGGCGGTAGGCGACGTGGGCACTCCCGTGGATGATCTGCACTGGTCTGCTGTCTTACGCTCGGCGAGCGGTTTCGAGATGTATCGCAAGCGATATGGCCGCCTGCTGCCGCCGAAGATCACAGAGTTCCTGATTCTTGACCGCGAGTTTCCCCGTTCGGTCAACTATTGCGCGATGCAGGCGGAAGAGTCGCTGCACGCCGTTACGGGAACCCCCCTTGGGACCTACCGGAACGGCGCCGAGCGGCGCCTCGGCCAGCTTGTGTCGGAGCTCGCCTATACCGACATCGGCGAAGCGATCGCCCACGGGCTGCACGAATTCCTTGACAGCCTGCAGGCCAAGCTGAACGATGCCGGTGATGAAATCTCCGACAAGTTCTTCGCCGTAAAAGCCTATTCCCAGTAGTCGCGCGGCTAACGCAACAGAGCGGCGCGCCACCGCGCCGTTCCATTGTGGTCCGGAGTTCTCTTTCGGGGCCAAAGGGGGAAACCCCGGCCAGGCGACCGGGGCTGGCCCGGACAAGCCGGGGCGCAAAATTAGGAAACCGCCGCTGTGTCGGATCAAGCTGCTGTCTTCACCAGCGACGTCAATCTCTCGGCCAGCATGCCCTTGGGAACCGCGCCAATCGATTGATCGACAACCTTGCCGTTCTCAAAAAACAGAACGGTCGGAATCGACCGGATCCCGAACTGCTGCGCCGCCAGCGGATTTTCATCCACATTCAGTTTGCCGATCTTGACCTTGCCCTTGTACTCTCCGGCAAGCTCCTCAATCACAGGTCCCAGCACTCGGCACGGCCCACACCAAGAGGCCCAGAAGTCCACCAATACGGGCTCGCTGCTTTCGAGCACTTCTTTCTGAAAATTCGCGTCCGTAAAAGTGATGTAGCTTTTGTCTTGTGCCATGTTCTGCTTCCTCGGTCTATTGGATGCCGGGGCCGCCGCCAGGATTCAGGTTTTTTCGCCACGGGGTGGTGGAGGTCAGGCGTAGAGCGCCAACATCCCGGCCACGCCCGCCGGGCGGGCACGGGAAGCTGCGCATCTTCACTCCCGCCAATTAGTTGCCGGCAACGCACGGGTTCCGCAATTCGCCGAGCTTTTCGACGCGGCAGACTACTTCATCGCCCGGTTTCATGAAGACGGGAGGTTTGCGGGCGAAGCCGACGCCAGGGGGCGTGCCGGTTGAGACAATGTCGCCGGGCACGAGTGTCATCACTTTCGACAGGTACTCGACCAAGGCGGGAACAGGAAAAATAAACTGGCTGGTGTTGGAATCCTGAAGCACCTGTCCGTTCAGCTCCAGGCTGATGCGAAGATTGTGCGGGTCGGGCACTTCGTCCTTTGAGACGATCTCCGGTCCCATCGGACCGAAAGTGTCAAAGGTTTTCCCGATCGTCCATTGCGAGGTTGCCATTTGGTAGTCGCGCGCGCTGACGTCGTGAACGATGGTGTATCCGAAGACATACTCCTGCCACTTTTCGGCGGGGATATTCTTCCCTTTCTTGCCGATCACAAAGGCCAGTTCCACCTCGTAGTCGACCTTGCTGGAAACGGGCGGGATTTCGATCGCATCGCCGGGACCGATGATCGTGTTGTTGTACTTCGTGAAGACGGTCGGGGTCTTCGGGATCTCCATCCCGGATTCAATCGCGTGATCGCGGTAATTCAACCCGATGCAGATGAACTTGGGCGGCGCCAGAAGGGGCGCATGTAGTTTCACCTCCGAACGCTTCGGGGCATCGCCGGGGCTGGCGGCGAGCTTATTCGCGGCGCTGACCCCCTTGCCGCCGTCCTCCAGGAACGAGACGAGATTCCTGTAGCCCAATTTGGTCAAGTCGGCAACGACGTCTCCGACGACTAAGCCGGGACGGGGGGCATCCCCCTGGGAAAAAGTTACGAGTCGCATGTTTGGCTGCGCATCCTTTCAGCCCCGAAAAAGGGCAAGCGTCCTTCATGGTAGCGCACGGGAGTGACGCAGTTTCCTCCGGCCTTGGAATGCAATGCTTCGCTTCGAGGAAGTCCCGCCCCACACTCGATGGGAACTTCTGATTGTGCCTCGGTGTCTACGCCAGCGAAATCGATATTCACGAAAGCGGCCGGCAGTTTTCACAAAAAGCCAACGAGGCCTTCGCTGGCGAACAAAGCCGCAGGGCCGGGAGAACGTCATGTTTGAGAGCATTTTTGTGGAAAATAGCGGAGGTTCGCGAAGCTCATGGTCGCTGGTTGCGTCCTTCCTTACGCAGAGTCTGCTTGTCGGTGTGGCTGTACTACTTCCATTGCTCGCAACAAACACTCTTCCGGCGCAGCAGTGGGTGCAACTGTTGCTCGAGCCGCCGCCACCCCCAGCCGCCGCTCCGGCGCCGCGAGCGCCCGAGCGGCCAAGGGCAGCGCCATCAAAACCGGAACGCGCCGACGACTCGGTGTTTAGCGTGCCGGCGGCGATTCCGGAAAAGGCAGTCTTGCTGACCGATGTGGATGACCCGCAAACACCAGGTCCGGAGTCCTATCCCGCTATCGGCGTTGTGGGCGTTCCTCCCGGAGTCCCGGGTGGGATTGCCGCGCTGGGCCAGCGGCAAATCGTGGTGAAGCCGCCACCAGCGCCCGCGCCGTCCCGGCCGCAAGGGGCCACGCCGCACATCGTGGAAGTGGGCGGGAAGGTGCAGGCAGCCAAGCTGGTACGAAAAGTCGAGCCTGTCTATCCGTCTCTTGCACGGCACGCTCGCATCAGCGGTACCGTGCGTCTCGAAGCAATCATCGCTGCAGATGGGAGAATTCGCGAGCTGAAGGTGATCAGCGGACATCCGCTGCTTGTCCAGAGTGCTCTTGATGCTGTCCGGCAGTGGCGTTATCAGCCGACGCTTCTTAACAACGCGGCGATGGAAGTGCTGACACACATCGACGTGAACTACACGCTGCGATAACCCGCCGAGGAAGGTCAATCGGATGCGAAATGTCGTGGTGGTGACTTTCCCTTTCGTCCGGCAGCGCCTATAACTTCTTCAGCAGCTTGTTGGCTTGCGTGTAGAAGGGAAACTTGCGCTCGTTCTCACGAAATTCCGCGGTGTGAACGCAGCGCCGGTGCGAACGGTATTCCACAGGGTGCTTGAGATGCAGCATCTCGTGATACATGATGTATTCCACGAGGTAGCGAGGGACCTCGGGACTATCAAAGAGCCGGCTGATGACGATCGCGTTGTGAGCCGGATCGAAGTGTCCCAGTTGGCGGCGCGAGCAGCGGGGGCTCCAGGTCAGACGCGGCCGCGCCAGCAGGCCGTCAAAAAAACGCGCGTTCAGGTCCTCGAAAATCTCATCGAGGTCATAGGCGTTTCCCTTGGGAGAGACAATCCGTTTGCGCCCGCGCATCTGGCGGACCAGCATCGCTTTGCGGCGCACGTCCGCGCGGTTGAGATAAAGTCGGTAGCGCCGGTTATACTTCTCCAGCGGCGGTTTTCGGTAGAGCTTGCGCAGCAGGATATGCGCCAAAGCCTCCTGGATCGGAGCAGGCGCGCCTTCCAGCAGATCACTGATCTTGACAACGACCCGTTTATGCCCTTCCTGTAGGCGGATGGTGCTATCCACGTTGGCATACGGGAAATAGCGGACCTCGAAGACGGGCGGCGCCGTGCGGGGTTTAAGCTCGCCAAACACCCGGCGAAAGATATCCTCCACCGTTTCAAACAGAAGGGCAGTCTGCATCAGAACCTGATAAGGCTATTGGAATCCTCATTGTGGCACTAGCGGGGCCGATTTTGCCGTTCCGTCGCCGGAGCACAGCTCCATACCAGTTTTTGGAGTGTGATCTTAGCCCCAAGACCGGTTTTTCTAGGTCCTCTGCCGTAGCGACCGTACCATTTCCGCGCGAGTACAATGAAAAAGATGCCCACCGCCGGTTATGACCCGGAGCTCGAACGGATTGTCCGTGAGCTGAACGACAAGGTCGAGATCGAATCCCTCGCGAGCGGGACGGTCGTGGGCCGCGCGGCGCGCCGTGAGCCGTCAGCCCCCGCGTCGGCATCCTCTCTCGATCAATTGCTGCGCTATGCCTCGGCGCACGGCGCTTCCGACGTGATTTTGGTGGCCGGCTCGGGACTGGTTCTGCGGAAGGACGGGGCTCTTCTGCAAAGCCGCGGCCCCATACTGAGCGATGAAGACATCCGTTCGCTGATCCTGCCCTTGCTCAACTCCAACCGCCAGGAAGAACTGGAGCGCGAGCGCTCCCTCGATTTCAGCTTTTGGCGGGAAGGCATCGGCCGGTTTCGCACCAATATCCATTTTCAACGTGGCACGCTGGCTGTGGCGATCCGTCTGCTTCCGGCGGAAATTCCGACGCTCGAATCGCTGCATCTGCCTGCCTCCATGAGCAAGCTCTTGGAACGGCGGCAGGGGCTGGTACTACTCACGGGACCGACCGGCTCGGGGAAAACCTCGACGCTGGCAGCCATGATGGGCATGATTAATCAGCAATACGCCTATCACGTGGTGACCATTGAAGACCCGATCGAGTATTATCACGCCAATCGGCGCTCGGTGTTTGAGCAGATCGAAATCGGGCACGACGCAGTTGATTTCGCGCATTCGCTGCGAAGCGTATTGCGGCAAAGCCCGGATGTCATTCTGCTCGGCGAAATGCGCGACCCCGAGACCATGGCAGCCGCGCTGACCGCGGCGGAGACCGGGCACCTCGTTTTTTCCACGCTGCACACGAACGACACGATGCAGGCTATAGGCCGCATCGTGGATGTATTCCCCTCAGGGCGTCAAAATCAGGTGCGGCAGCAGCTCTCCCTGGCGCTTCTCGCCATCATCGCGCAACAGCTCGTGCCCTCGGCCAACGGAGCCGGCCGCTATCCGGCAGTCGAAATCCTGCTTGCGAATACCGCCGTGCGCCACCTCATCCGCAAAGGCGAAGATCACTTGCTTCGTTCGCAGCTGAGCCTCGGGCGTTCCGACGGCATGGTGATGATGGAACAGTCTCTGGCCGATCTCGTACACAGGAAGCTGATCACGGAAGAAACCGCCGCCGCCCACTGCTTCCGCACGGATGAGCTGCGGCGCTATCTGGAGTTGTAAGGGGCGGTCGTAACCCACGAAGCTACCTGCACGAGATCACCAAGGGAATGGGTCATCACAATGGCCGACAACGACCGCTTCCAGCGCTGGCAGAAGGTCACAATTGACCAATTTAGCTACACCATCAATCTGATGTTGACATTCACAATAGCCGCCATCGGATATTGGTTTGTCTTGCTGTCCGATGTCAACTTTGTGCCTAGCCCTACAGGAAGATGCGCGATGATCCTATCATTGATGGCTCTCACGCTTTCCGCCACCTGCGGCCTTAGTTGCAGTATCAGTCGGCTGCAGGATTTTAGGGCTACAGCACGCAGAGCCGGAGGCCGTGACGACGCGCCGAGCAAGAACGAGGTCGATGAGCTTGGCCGAATGAGCTGGGCGTTGTTCTATTGCCAAGTCCCTGCATTCGGAATGGGGATAGCAGCATTGGGAGTTGCGGTCCTTCTGACTTTTGGTGGAAAACTCGCCTGATAAACATCGGTTTTCGGGGGAAGGCTCCAAACAATGCTGATCAGGCTTTACCCGCCACCGCTGCCGCTCGTCCGCTGATCTGGCTGCGCAGCGCGAGCACTGTCAAGATCATCGCGACGGACATGCCCGGCAGCAGCAGAAGGGCGACCTTAAGGCTCGACTGATTGGCGACCCAGCCGACAATCGGCGAGCTGACAGCAAGGCCCACCCATCCTGAAGTGATAACGATGCCCATCGCCGTGGCGGTCATGCGGTGGAAGACATTACCCACGATGGCAAGAGTGGTTGGGAACACCGGGGCCATCGCTGCGCCAGCGAGGAAAACAGCCACACCCGCCAGCAGAGGGCTGGCGGCTTGCAGCATGGCGTAGGTTGTAGCAGCCATGGCGATCGAAGCAGCGAGGGTGACCTTGATTTCCGATACTCCGAGCAAGATCCGCGATACCACCAGCCTCCCCACCAGCAGTCCCAGTGCAAAGCCGAACGACAGGGTATTTTGCGCGGCGCTCTCCGCCACGCCCTGCGACTTGACGAGGTATTGCACCAGCCAATTCCAGACTCCGACCTCGCAGGCCACATATAGGAACAGCAGCAGGCTCAGCAGATACAGCGCCGGCTGGTTCAAGAGGGCTCCGGCCTCCGACAAGACAAAACCTCGTTCTCCGGAAGGAGGAGGCATCGCCGTCGCGATATGCAGCAGCAGCGTCAAGCCGCTGATGGCCGCCAGGAACAGGCAAAGCGACTGCGTCGACTTCAGCGCGGGAATGTTCGCTGCGAGAAAGGGAGTCGCCAGTCCGCCCAGACCGAAGAACAGATTGAGAAAGTTCAGTGTCGAAGCACGCTTTTCTTCCGCCACGTCGCTGACGAGTACGTTGGCTCCCGTCACCAGCATGCCGCCGCCCAGCCCCAGCAGAAGCATCGCCCCCAAGACTGTTCCGTAGCCTCCGGCATAGGCCAGCCCAAGCAGGGCCACGGTAATGGCGCTTAGGCCGCCCACAAGGCCGCTCTTCTTCCCTACGTTATCGACAATCGGCCCGATGGCGACCGAAGCGATCGTGAGGCCCAGTGCTTGCAGCAGCGCTACGTAGCCGAGCTGAGCGTCATTGAGGCCGAACCGTTGTCCCAATTGCGGCAGGATGGTCCCCAGCAAAGCCGCAATGGACCCGTAAACGTAGATGGCGAGGATGATCGCCGGGATCAGCCTCGACTTGGAATACGATTGCGCCGCCATACCGCTCCTTGACGATCCAGCCGCCACTCTCGCCCCGGGGGCCGGTTACACCAATGCCCCCTCCTTCCCGTTCTCAAAGGATCATCACACAAAACGGTATTTGCCGTTCGCGTTGTCCCAGTAGGCCTTTTTCTCGTTGCGGTATGACAGCGTCGCCAGATGCCCCGTCACCGCGGCCTGGTGGCCCGTCAGGGCATCGCAGGCCAGGGGGATATTGAGCTTGATGGCGTCGATGAAGTTTTTGAGATGTTCGTTGGTGGGGTTGCCTTGGCCGAAGTCCTTGGTGGCGTTGAAGTGCATCTCCGGCCGGCCGGCGATCTCGGGAGAAGCGCCGCGGTACTTCTCGGGGTAGACGGAGAGATCCTGCAATCCCATGATCTCCATTGTCCCCTCGCTGCCAAGAAGCTGCTCGCCGTAATCGTAGCGCTGGTTGTTAAACATGGCGCTGTAGTTAATGTGGAAATGATCGGGATACTCGAACGCCGCCGTGATGTGGTCGGGGACCTCGCGGTCGTCTTCGGTCCAATAATGGATGCCGCCGTTGCACATCACCGATTCGCAATGCGTGCGCCCCATGATCATGTGCAGAGCGTCGGTCTGATGCACCAGCAAGTCCGTCGAAATCCCCCCCGAGTAGTCCCAGTAAAGGCGCCATTGAAAGTAGCGCTGCTTATCAAAGGGTGTTTCGGGCGCCTTACCCAGGAATTTCTCGTAGTCGGTATTCGCGGGTTCGGCGTCCGCGGGAATCTCATAGCGCCAGGCGGGCTCGATCAGCGGCGTATTGCGATACCAGAAGGCCCGGGCGTAGGTGACCTTGCCCAGAACGCCCGATTCGTAGATTTCCTTCGCCTTCTTGTAAAGCAATGAGCTGCGGCGTTGTGTGCCGACCTGAAACTTCTTGCCGCTCTTTTCGACGGCGCGCAGGATGTCAAACCCTTCCTCAATCGTGTGCGTCAGGGGCTTCTCGCAATAAACGTGCTTGCCGGCCTCCAAGGCCGCCACCGCCATATCGCGGTGCAGGTGCTCGGGCGTGAAAATCATGATCGCGTCGATCGACCGGTCCCCGAGCATTTTGTAGTAGTCGTTGTACGTCTCGGGGGCCGACTTCTGGAGCGTGATCACGTCGTCCTTCGACTTCGCCAGCCGTGGCGAAAACGTATCGCAGATCGCCTTCACATGGGCGTCCTTGCCGGCCACTTCCAGCATGGTGTTGATGTGCCTTCCACCGCGGATCCCCAAGCCGACCCAGCCGAGGTTAACCTTGGTTCCGGTGTTTTGGGCCCGCAGGAAGGCGGGAGCAGCCGCGGCAACGGCCATGGAATGCTTCAAGAAACTTCGGCGATTTGTGTGCTTCAGCATAGAAACCTCGTGCGGCAGGGCGAATGGAAAAATCTTCGTTGAGAATAACAACTCGGCAGGGGAGGGGCAACCCGCCTTACCGCCGGCCCTCTGCGCGCGGAACACCTTCGCCGTTCTGCGGAAAACGGTGGTGCGTCGGGAATGCGAATTTCGCCATTATGGTGGTATTCCGCACGCAAAAAGGTGTAGTCTGTCTGTGGGGTCCCAGGCATTGCAGGGCGCGGGGAGACTCGCCATCGCAATGATCGAAAAACTCCTCACTTTCGTGCTGGCGCTGTCGCTCTCCGCGTGCGGAGTGTCGCGTTCGTCTGGTGCCGATCCCTTGCCTGTGGCGCCGCCCTCGCCCCGGCTCGAGTCGGACTCCGTCGATATCTTACAGCTGTTTGCGCCGCACGAGTACCGCAGCCGGGGGCAAGTGCTGCCCTATCGTTTGTTCGCGCCACGACACGACGGCTCAACGAAGAAGTACCCCCTCGTGGTCTTTCTGCACGGGGCCAGTTCGAGCGGCACGGACAATCACCGCCAGTTAACAGGCAGCGGGTTCTGGGGTACCTCGCTGTGGCTTTCCGAGGATGTGCAGCGGGCCCACCCCAGCTTCGTCCTCGCACCGCAGGCCAACCCGCCCCGCGGAGGGACCTGGGTGAGCCGCTGGCGCAAGCCGGAAGGCGAGCCGGGCGGCCCTGAGCCCCTGGAACTCGTCGTCGAATTGGTCGACCGCCTCGTGAAAGAACTTCCCATCGACCCCAAGCGCCTCTACATCACAGGCCTTTCGATGGGCGGCTTCGGCGCCTGGAGCGCCATTACGCGGTACCCGCACAAGTTTGCCGCCGCCGTGCCGGTTTGCGGCGGGGGTGACCCCTCGGCCGTCATGCAGAATCAAACGGCGGTCTGGGCCTTCCACGGAGCAGGCGACCTGATGGTTTCGGCGCAGCGCTCGCGGGAAATGGTCCAGGCGTTCCGTGACGCCGGCGCCGAAGCGAAGTACACAGAATATCCGGACCTCGACCACAACAGTTGGGAAAGGGCCTACCAGGAACCCGATCTCGTGCGCTGGCTGTTTTCCCAGCAGTTGCACAATCAGAAATCCCAATCTGGACAGCAGGACGAAACCTCAATCCGGTCCAGCTCGCCTGGAACCATACGCTGATCGCACTTTTCCCTGGCACAGCACCTACATCTTCCCACCGTGTACTAGCCCCAGCCTCACCCGCAACCGCTCCGCCGACACCCCTGTTCAAAGACGACATTCGGACCTTGAACTCCTTTGCGATAATCAGTGGTTCGGAAACGAACCATGGAAGAACAGCTCTACTTCGTCATCGGGGAAGAAGGCTTTCGCCGTCTGACTCGCGCTTTCTATAGCCAGGTGCCACAGGATGAGATCCTGGGGCCTATGTATCCGCCGGAGGATCTGGCGGGCGCGGAGCAGCGGCTGACGGACTTTCTCATTTTTCGATTCGGCGGGCCGACCAGGTACATTCAGGAACGCGGGCATCCCCGGCTGCGGATGCGGCATGCGCCGTTCGCCATCGACCAGCGGGCGCGCGACCGCTGGGTTCTCTTGATGGATCGGGCGTTGGAGCAGGCCGGCCTGCCGGAAGAGGCGGCAACCGCTCTGCGCGAGTTCCTGCACGACACCGCCACGTTCATGATCAACCGGGAGGCCGGGAAGAAAGCGTCGCGCTCGCTTTGGGGGTGCTGCCAAACCGTCTCAAGGGGTTCTCTGGTTTTCAGCAACCTCCGCATCAACGCGTTTGCTTCTTCACCCGTGCCTGAGTGCTTTCAGCGGATCAACCCGGGCGGCCCTTCGCGCCGGGAAGTAGCTGGCCGCCAGCGTCACGATGGTGAGCACGCCGGAGGCCGCAGCAATCGTCACCAAGTCGGTCGGCGTTACCCCATACACCAGGTTGCGCATCATGCCGGAAAGCGCCACCGCCCCCGCAACCCCCAACCCCACTCCGGCAAAGGCGAGGAGCGCTCCCTGCCGAAGCACCATCCCGAGGACATCTCTCGCGCGCGCTCCTAGAGCCATTCGAACGCCGATTTCAGGAGTGCGTTGGGTGACGATATACGAGATCACGCTATAGATTCCGAATGTCGACAGGAATAGCGCTAGCGCGGCGAAGGTTCCGAGCAGCATCATAACCAGCCGCCGCGGCCCCAGGGATCGCGTGAACAAGGTTTCCATAGGCCGCATATTCAGCAAAAGTACAGCGGGATCCGCAGCACGCACTTCTTCGCGGACCGGAGCGGCCAGGTTCAACGGGTCTCCGCTCGTACGCACCACCATCGTCATTGTTCTTTCGTTGACCTGCGTGAGAGGGTGGTACATGGTGGGCGCGGCGGGCTCGTCAATCCTTCCGTACCGTACGTCACCTACCACACCAACCACTGTTGCCCAGGCAAATCCTCCCTGCCGCCGGAATCGCTTTCCCAGGGGATTCTCGCCGGGCCAGTTCAGCAGCGCAAACGATTCATTCACGATGCCGACCGGTGGAGCATCCGCCAGATCCCTCTCCTCAAAATCACGTCCAGCGATAAGAGGCACGCCCATACTGAAAAAGTAGCCCGGTGTCACAATCCGAAACTCGGCCGCGGGCACTGGGGCGCCCTGCGGGAGCGGACGCTCTTCGATCAAGTAGGTCCAGCTGAACGGCACATCCGCCAGGGGCGCAAAGCTGATGGCCCCGGCGCCCTGGACCTGCGGTAGCGCCGCAATGCGCTCACGTATCTGATCGAAATAACCCGGGGCCTGTTCGGACTTGTAACTCTCCCTGGGCAGCGATAGCTCGAACGTCAGCACGTTTCGCGCCTGGACCCCGGTGTTCGCCTTCTGCAGCACGAGAAAGCTGCGAATGAGCAGGCCGGCTCCGATCAACAGCATCACCGCGCAGGAAATCTGCGCCACGATCAGGACGGAACTAAGCAGGTTGTTTTGCCGGCTGCCCGTGGACCTCCCGGACTCTTGAAGCTGCTGTTGCGGGTTCGCCCTCGAAATCCTCCAAGCAGGATATACGCCGAAGAGAAGCCCCGTGATCATCGACAGACTGATGCTGAATGCGAGCACGCCCGGGTCTACGCCTAGTTCATGCAGGCGTGGCATCTGCGTGAATTCCAGCGTGGGGAGAATGCGAATTACGACCCAAGCCAAGGCTAACCCCAGGACTCCGCCGCACGTGGCGAGCGCGAGACTTTCGGTCAGCAATTGCCGGGCGAGACGCCAACGGCTGGCGCCCAGACAGGCTCGCATCGACAGCTCCCGCTGGCGCGCGACGGAGCGAGTCAAAAGCATGTTCGCCAAATTGGCGCAAGCGATCAGCAAAATACAGATCACGGTACCCCACAGCACCGATAGCAAGGGGCGAACGTTTCCCACGACTTGCTGCTGCAGAGGAACTACGGCCAAGGTTTTTCCCGCGAAGGAGTCCGGCTGCTCGATCGAGAACTGATGAGCAATCGCCTCTATTTCAGCCTGCGCTGTGGCCAAAGGCGCGTCGGGAAGCAATCTTGCGAAGACCCTCGCGTAGCGAGACCCTCGCTCCTGTTTGTTGGGCTTGAACGAGACCCAGAGGTCAAGATCCGGCCCTGCCCCGTCCACCTGCGGGAAAACGAAATCTTCCCCCATGACTCCAACCACCGTGTGAACGGCGCCCGACAGAACGATAGGAGCACCGATGACATCAAAATTGCCTCCGAACCGCTGCTGCCAGAGCCGGTAGCTCAAAATGGCAACCCGCTCCGTGCGGGTGTCGTCATCTTCCGCCAAGAAGCCACGGCCAAGCACGGGCCGCACACCCAGCATCTTGAAAAAATTAGCTGAAATTCGCCCGACTTGAGCGCGATACGGGTCAGGGATCCCCGATACGTCGAGAAGGCGTGCTGTGTACGCTGCTACTTCCGAGGCGGTACGGACGCGCTGCTGAAGATCGGCGAAGTCAGCCGGAGCAATGCCGCTGCGGTTGGCAGCCTCACCGGGGGTTTCCTTCCAAATCACCACGAGTTGGTCGGGATCCGGAAAGGGCAGCGGATCCAGAACCACAGTTCGGACGACCGAGAACGCCGCAGTATTGATGCCAATACCCAGCCCTAGAATCAGCACGGCAGCGACAAAGAATCCTGGATGCCCGGCAACGGACCGGCCCGCGTAACGCAGGTCCTGCCAGAGCCGGTCCAGCGACATCCAACCCCACGTTTCTCTAACATCCTCTTTGATAGCTGTGGTATTGCCGAATGCCCGCCGGGCGGCATAGGTGTCGCCGCCGAGATCTTCCGCCTCCAGCGCCAAGTGATCGCACAACTCGCGCTCCAGGTCCCGCTCGCGCTCTGCACGGTTCTGTTTTCGCCGCCACCACTGCATGGAACTATTCTCTTAGCTCTCGCTTCGTCTCTCTCGAGCGGGCCACATCACCTGGGCAATCGCACTCGTCATCTGCTTCCACTTTGATTCCTCGCGCACGAGCTGCCTCTTCCCCTCCGCCGTAAGACGATAAAACTTGAGTTCGCGATTGCGGTCTTTTGCCGTCTCCCACTTTGAAACGGTCCATCCCTTGCGCTCCAGACGGTGCAGCGCCGGGTAAAGCGATCCGTGTTCCACCTGCAACAGATCGTCCGTAGACCTCTGAATGTGTTTGGCGATGTGATGCCCATGCGCGGGCCCCAGCAACAGCGTTTTCAGAATCAGCATGTCCAGCGTGCCTTGCAGAAGCTCGATTCGGTTGTCGTATTGCTTGGCCATGATGGTAGAAAGTCTACCATCATGGAAGGTAGATTGTCTACCATAAAAATTAATCGTCTCGACAGGCTTGGGAATTGCGAACGAACGGCCACCGGGCTGCTTTGATGGAGCGAGCGCCGGCTCAGGCAGACTTACCGGAAACAGGGGCCGCCGCGAGGCGGAATTCCTGCACCATGCGGCGAAGTTTAGGATCAACCAGAAAAAGCGTAAGGGAGTGCCGCGCTAGCCCATCACCCTTTGCCGCACGAGATCCAGCGCCTTCTGCACGGCGAACATGCGTACGAGGTCGCGCTCGCCGCCGACGTGAATCTCGGTCACTTCGACACCGTGCTCATCCGCTACGCCGATGAAGACCGTGCCGACGGGGGTCTTTTCGGAGCCGCCGCCGGGGCCCGCGACGCCGGTCGTGGAAACGCCGATCGAGGCCTTGGCTTTGCTTCTGATCGCGATCGCCATCTCCTCCGCAGTTTCCCGGCTGACAGCGCCAAACTCGCGAAGGGTCGTTTCCTTCACGCCGAGCCAACCGGTTTTCGCGCCTTCGGTGTAGGTGACAAAACCGCCCACGAAGTATTCGGAGCTGCCGGGCGCCGAGGTGATTTTCTCCGCCAGCAGACCGCCTGTGCAGCTCTCAGCGACGGCAAGCGTTTTGCCCCGCTCGCGGAAAAACCTCGCCACGACCTGCTCAATGGGCTCATCCTGCCGCGTGAAGACGTACGGCGCCAGTTCCGCCTCGACCTTCTGCCCTAACGCTTCCGCGATCTGGCGCGCTTCGTCCTGCGTTGAAGCGCGCGCCCGCAGATGAAGCTGAATCTCACCGGGAGACGCGAGGATCGTGGTGGCCACACGCTTCTCTTCGGAGTAGATCGGACCGATGCGCTGATCCACTTCCGATTCGGGCAGGCCGGCCACGCGCATCGAGAGCGTGTAGTACTGATAGGGAGAAGCAATGCGCGCCAGCCTCGGCAGGCATTGCTCTTCGAACATCGGCTTCAGCTCGCGCGGAGGGCCCGGCAGCAGAACAAGAATGCCGGCCTCGTCCTGCAGCCACTGGCCCGGAGCGGTGCCGTTAGGGTTCGGAAGGATTTCGGCGCCCTCGAGAATGAGGCCCTGGCGGCGGTTGTTTTCCGACATCACACGGTTGCGCCGGCGGAAACGGGCCTCAATCGCGTCGATGATTTCCTGGTGAAAAGCGAGTCCGCACCCCAAAGCATCCGACGCCGCTTCACGGCTTACGTCGTCAAGGGTGGGGCCAAGACCACCCGTCATGATCAGCAGCGGTGAGGATTTCCGCGCCCGCCGGATTTCGTTGGCCAGTCTGTCGCGGTCGTCGCCGACCACCGACTTGCCCACAACCTCGATGCCCCGCTCGTTGAGTTTTTGGGTGAGATAGAGAGAGTTCGTATCAATGCGGCTTGGCGTCAGCAGTTCCGAACCTACAGCGATGATCTCAGCGTTCACGTCAGGATCAACGCCTCAGCCAAGGGGTGCCCACACGATACAGACAGGATGTGGTAGCGATTACCAGCTCACCGCCCGGCAAAAACGCCATGCCCACAATGCCGGGACCGGAGACCACTTGTTCGACTGTCCCCTCCGGCCGGAACCGGAAAATACCCTTCCGGCCCCCGTAGGAGGCAGCCATATAGAGAGCGCCGTTGCGGTCGAAGCACATCCCCTGCGGCCGCCCGAAGCCGCGATAGTACACTTCCACCTCTCCGTTCGACGAAATGCGGTAGACACAGTCGAAGCTCGAGGTCGTCGGCCCCGTGACATACAGGAAACCGTCGGGACCCATGGCCAGATGATACGCCGAGATCGAAGGTTCGATCGTGGCGAACACGAAAATCTGGCGGCCGGGACTGATCTTGAAAATGGTGCCCGTGCGGTCGCCTACATACAAGTTGCCCTCGTGGTCGAGCGCGAGTCCGGTGGCCACGCCCATGCCTTCCGCGTAGATTTCCGTTTTCCCCGATGCATCAATACCGTACACCGTCCCGTTGTGACGGCTGGAAACGAGCAGCTTTCCGTCAGGGGCGAAGAGCAAGCCGGTCGGATTGGTGATGTCGGAGTTGAAGGGCCTGAGGTTGAAATTGAGATCCAGCTTGAACAGCGAGACCGGCACTTTCTCGCCGCGCGATCCGCTACGCGTCGTGAAAACGTTGCCGTTGGCGTCCACTGCGGGGTTCGCCACCGGGTGCAGATTCTCGGCGATGACAATGCCCACGGAACACGCGAAGGGCTGGCTGGCGTGCGAGCCGTTATCGAGAATGAGCTGGCCCTCCGTGGCCTCCTCGGGGACGCGCACCACCGCATAGCGGCTTCCGCCAATCACCAGGCGGGCGGCAACCGACCCGAAGCGGGCCCGGGGGCGCTTTTCGCCGTTCGCCGAAAAATCGGCGCCGCGGACTTCAAATTCGCCTCCGGAGATAGCCGCCGGTGGGCTAACGCTCTCAATCAACGGCAGTGAGTTAAGGCCGACGCGCTTGCTGCTCATTCCAGATTCTTTGGTTTCGCTCGGAGCTGCGGCTACCCCGATGAGCGGTCAACCCGGGAGATGATAAACCTTCCATTACCAAAGGGAAAGCCAGTGAAGCCCCGACAAAATCATCATAGCGCACAAGCCCGCGGCGGCGTCGTCAGCCATGATGCCGAGCCCTCCCGGAAGCCGCTCCAGGCGGCGAATGGGAAAGGGCTTCGTAATGTCGAGCAGCCGGAACAGAACAAGCGCCGCCAGCCAATCCCTCCACTCGCCGGCTGATACGACGGAAAGCGCCAGCCACTGGCCGATGACCTCGTCCACCACGACCTGCGGAGGATCAGGACGGCCGAAGTGCCGCGCGGCGGCGGTCGATGCCGCGACACCCGGCGCGAACAAGGCCGCCGCGCAGGCCGCCAGCCAGCCGGGAGCCATGCCCAAGCCACCGACCAATCCCCAGGCGATACCGGCGGCGGCGATCGAACCGGCCGTCCCGGGGCCAACGGGAGAGTAACCGCTGCCGCCCCAGGTGGCGAGCGCCAGGGCCGCCTTCGAGCTACTCATCTTCGGGTATTCGCTCGGCGGGATTGATCTTTTCATCCGCCTCGGTCAAGGGGCTATGGGCAACATACTTCTCCGATGCCCAATTGCCTAAATCAATGGTCTGGCAGCGTTCGCTGCAAAATGGATAGACCTTCGCCTTGGGGTTCACGGGCCTGCCGCAGATAGGGCATTTCCTGAGGTGTTTGGCCAAAACTTCTTCCCCGCAAGATTCTCACTGCAGTACTGGCAAACGCACGGGTTCCGGAGCCGGCTCCAGCGGAGCGAGAATGGGCGCGGGGTCGACGCGCTCCAGAACGCCGAACAGATCGTAGTCACTCGCCTTCGTAATGCGGATCTCCCCGTAGTCGCCGGGTTGCGGCACACCGTCCGCGAATTCTGTGATGTACGTCTTGCCGTCAATCTCCTCGGCCTGCCCCGGCAAACGGCCTTGCCAAAGCAACTCGGTTTCCGGCGAGGGTCCGGTGACGAGAATCGGAAACCTCCGGGCCACCAACGCCCGGTTGCGGCGCCGCGAGATCTTTTTCTGCAGCGCCATGAGCTTGCGGCGGCGGTTGTAGATCGTGCCTCGACCGATCTTGCCGTCGAGATGAAAGCTTTCGCTCGTCTCATCGTCGGAGTAGCTGAAAACGCCGGCGTGATCGAACTGCGCGGCCTCGACGAATTGGCACAGTTCTTCGAAGTCCTGGTCGGTTTCACCCGGGAATCCAACGATGAAGCTCGTCCGTATCGCCACGCCGGGAATCGTGCGCCGGATGCGTTCGAGCAACCTCAGAAAAATGTCCCCCGAGGCGCCGCGCTTCATGCGCTTCAAAACAGCAGCGCTGGCATGCTGCAGCGGAATATCAATGTATTTGCAGAGCGGCTCGTGCGCCGCGATCGTATCGAGCAACCGTTGCGTCACGTGATTGGGGTAGGCATAGAGAAAACGAATCCAGCCGGCATTCTCAATCTGCGCCAGGCGTTCCAGCAATAGCGCCAGGCCGTCCTGCAAGCCGAGATCGGCGCCGTAGGCGGTCGTGTCCTGCCCGATCAGGTTGATCTCCCGCACACCCCGCCGGAACAGACTGCGCGCTTCGCGCACCACCGACTCGAAGTGACGGCTGCGAAACCTTCCGCGAAACTCCGGGATGATGCAGAACGTGCAAGGGTGGTCGCAGCCTTCGTTGATCTTGATGTAGGCCATGTGCCGCGGGCTGGCCAGCCGCCGCGGTGTCAGGTCGTGATAGAGGTACGGATCGAGAACCGCTGGCAAAGGTTCCAAGGCGCCGCCCTCGCAGTGGGCGACGATGTGCTCCAGCTCGTTCGTGCCGAGCACGGCGTCTACCTGCGGAATCTGGCGCTGGATGTCGTCGCGGTAGCGCTCCACCAGACAGCCGGCCACCACCAGCCGCCGGGCGCGCCCGGTCTTCTTGTACTCCGCCATCTCGAGAATCGTGTCGACGGATTCCTGTTTCGCCGGGTCGATGAAGCTGCACGTATTCACGACCAGGGCCTCGGCTTCCTCGGGCTTGCTGGTCAGCTCGTGCCCGCGAGCCTCCAGCAGGCCCATCATGACCTCGCTGTCCACGAGGTTTTTGGGACAGCCCAAACTGACAAAGCCGATTTTCATAGGGGAATACTGCGAAGGAAGCTCTATTTTAGCATCGGCAGGGGAAGGGCCCGTGGGCTGGCGACGACCCGGCGTCCGCCGCGGAGGGTTGGCCGGCAGTGAACGCCGGTGCCTCGCCGCTCGTACAGTCGCGTTTCATCGACCGGCTGCGGCAGTTTGAGGGATGGCCGGCACGGATCTGACGCGGCTGGTCACGCCCGAAATCTTGGCGCCACCGGGGCGCCAAGAGTGCGCAAGGTCGTGTCGTGTGATGTTGGCCCTCTGCTTGCTCCCGAGTGCCCGTGTCCAACTTCACCGTTTGTTCTCACGCCCTACTGCTTGGGCTCATGGTCGTGTCTGCGTCATCCCTGGGAGCCAGTGACGCTCTCGTTCCGCAGCTCGACTTCACGCATTTCCTCGGCCACCCCAACGACACGGCTTTGCCTGTCGCGGTCGCTAACGATGCAGAAGGAAACATCTATGTGGCGGGAATCACCAGAGGCCCCGGTCTACCAACCATTAACGCCCTTCAGCCAGAGTACTCGCCGGGATACTGCGGCGACCTTGGCCCCTGCCCCGACGTTTTCGTCGGCAAGCTGAAGGCCGACGGTTCCGGTTTTTCGTATCTCACCTACCTTGGAGGCCCGCTCGCCGATTCGGTGTCCGCACTGGTCGTCGATAGAGCCGGAAACGCCTACCTTGCCGGCGTCAGCGCCTCACCCGAGTTCCCAATCCGCGCCGACCTCGAACCGGACAATCCTGCCGTCGAGCGGCCGTACGTGCTTAAGCTCAGCCCTGATGGAAACAGGGTCATCTACGCTACCCGCCTGCCCGGAAGAAACAGCGGACCTCTCGACGAAGCTCCCGCCCCCTTAGCCTTGGCCCTGGACTCGACTGGCGCCGCCCACGTCACGGGGACCATCTATGGGCGAGGGCTTCAGGAAGTCAACGGACTGGGGCTGGATCCGGGTGAGATGGATGTATTTCGCAGTGACGACCGCGGACGGACTTGGTTTCCCGACAGCCGAGGATTGTTTGATGTCATTGGGTCATTCGAATTCACCGCTGCCGCAAGCAGCCCCCAAGGTGGCGCCATCCTCTACGCCGCGTCCCCGTATGGCGTGTTTCGCAAACAGGGCGCCGAGGGCCGTTGGGAACACTTGGAGACCGCTGGCGTCGATGCGATCAACGAAATCGTGGGACTAGCGGTTGACCCTTCGGCCCCAGACCGTCTGTATGTTGCATCAAGTGGCGGTCTAATGCTCACCGCTGACGGCGGGCGAACCTGGCAAGATTTGACTTCCAATCTCCTTCCGGAAGTCACGCAGCTTACCTCGATCGCTATCGCGCCCAGCAGACCTGCCACGCTGTACCTCGGAGGCCGCAAGAACGTTCTTCGAAGCAATGACGGCGGACTCACGTGGACCTCAACCGGGTTGAGCCAGTCGATCCAAGCGTTTGGGGTCGCGGGTTTGGACGTCGACCCCACTGATCCGGAAACGGTCTACGCCACCGTTTATCGCGGCTTCGAATTCAGAGACGCCTTTTTCAAAACCAACAACGGCGGCGGCACATGGCGCGAGCTGTACGATGGCGAGCGTCCTGGCCGCCGGTACCCGGTTGCTATCGATCCCGCCAAGCCCTCAACTCTCTATGTCGGAACCTTCAAAGGCTTGGTTCGGAGCCTGGATGGAGGACTAAGTTGGGCCGATCGGAGCAACGGCCTCCCGGAAGGCGCGATTGACTACGTCGAGATCGACCCCTTCAACACTCAACGGCTCTATGCCGGAGGCCGCAACGGTTTGTTCCTTTCGGACGATGGTGGGACGAATTGGGAATCGGTGAGCAAGGTTCTCCCGCATGAAACGTCGTCCCTCGTCATAGATCCAGCAAATCGCAACCGACTTTACCTTTTCGGCATGCCACACCCCGCGAACGCCTACGCACTCAAACTCAGCGCTGACGGCTCACGACTTGAATACGCCACGTTGCTGGGCGGAAACTCCGATGATTACGGGTTTGATATTGCGCTCGACGAAACAGGCCGCGCTTGGGTCACAGGCTTCACGGGGTCGCTCGATTTCCCCGCGAGGCAAGGCGTTTTCGCGCCGTCCTCTCCCGGCGGCCAGGATGGCTTCGTGGTGCAGCTCAGCCAGGACGGTTCACGGCTCGACTACTCTGCCTACCTTGGCGGCCGGCGCGGGATTGCGGTGGCGCCCGCGAATGGTCGAAATGTCCTGTTGGCGGGGTCGATGCTCAGCGGGTCTGGGGACGGAGATGCCGTCCTATGGGGCCTCGACACTCGGACTTCGGAGTTCGCAGAGGTGACACGGTTGGGTGGATCTGGCGATGACCAGTTTGACCGCATCGCTCTGGCCTCGGACGGGCGTGTGTGCCTGCGTGGCTGGACCTCATCAGAGGGGCTGTTTCCTGATGGGCCAGCCCAGTTCTTAACGGGAGTCTTCGCAACCTGTCTAACCTCGGAAGGGCAAGCCGACTGGGGTTCCTTCCTGGGTGGAATTACTGCCGGCTTGGCACAAGATGGCCGCGGCGGCGCGATTCTAGCAGCGCTGGGCAACCCTGCAGTTGCGCCTTTTCAGGGTCAGCATCCGGTAGCCGGAAGAGAAACCCCTTTCCTGACCCGCTTTCGGCTCTCAAGTCTGGAGCGGCAACCCCGGCTGGACGCCGTTCTGAACGCCGGCCACTTTACGCCTGGGCTACCCGCCCCAGGGCTCATTGTGTCCCTCTTCGGCGATCAACTGGGCCCGCCGGGAGGCATCGTGGCACGACCGTCTAGCGGCCGTTTTCCTTCCGAGTTAGGTGGAGTTCAAGTCTTGGTGAATGGTCAGCCTGCGCCGTTATTGTTCGTTCAAGAACGGCAGATCAACGCCGTGCTCCCGTTCGCCGTAAGGCCCCGCAGCCAGATGCGTGTGGAGGTCGCGGGTTCCCGACAGCACACTGCGGCACTCTATCTCACGGTAGCGCCGTCGGCGCCGGGAATTTTCGCGGTAGACGGCTCGGGCATGGGCCAAGCGGCTGTGCTCAACGAAGACAATACACTCAACTCGCCCGGCAAACCAGCCAGACGCGGCTCCATCGTGCAGATCTTCGCGACCGGCAGCGGTGCTATGGCGCCGCTACCGCAGGACGGCTTCATCCAGCCCCTCGCTCCGCCCTATCCGGCGGTTACTTTGCCGGTGAAGGTCGAGATCGGCTACGCCAACGCTGAAGTTCTTTACGCCGGAGCGGCGCCAGGGTTGATTGCGGGTGTGCTTCAAATCAACGCGCGCGTGCCGGCCGGCGCCGCAATCGGACCCAATGCCCGGTTAACGCTCATTATTGGAGATCGCAGCAATGATCTTCCACCGGCCTGGATTGCCGTCCGGTAGTTCCGCCACTTCCTCAGAACCCCCGCGGTCCCCGGGGAATAACGGGGGTTACGGCTACGACGCCTAGGGACCCCGCGTCCGCGAATGTGCAAGTACCGTCACGGCCCCATCGCGGCCGGCGTGTCCGGCGGACGATCGCCCGTGGCCCGAGGCTGGCTCATAACCTCTCGCACGGCAGAGAGCGGCTTAATGTGCGAATTTCGCAGTTGACATTTATATCCACACTGGATATACTCACAGTGTGAGTAATAGCGAAATGGAAATAGAAGATCTCCTGCCGTTGCCGGAAGCAACGTTCCACATTCTGATGGCGGTGGCCGACGACGATCGGCACGGCTACGCCATCATTCAGGACGCCGCCACACGCACGGACGGCATGCTGAAGCTCAGCCCCGGCACCTTGTACCGCTCGATCCAACGGATGCTCGAGCAGGGGCTAATCCAAGAGACAGCAGAGCGGCCCGCGCCGGAACTGGATGATGAGCGGCGACGATACTATCGCATCACTTCCTTTGGCAGAGCCGTGGCCAAAGCGGAGGCCCGAAGGCTCAGCCAATTGGTGAAACTGGCTCGCGAGAGTGGCTTCGCGCCAGGGAGAGCGTGATGGATCGACTCCTGCTGCTCTTGTATCCGAGTTCTTTCCGCGCGGAATATGGCGAGGAAATGTGCCGGGATCTTGCGCGCAAACGGCAAGAGGCTTCCGGACTCTTCGCGCTCGCCGTGCTGTGGATGGTCGCGATTGGGGATGCGATTCGGAACGGGCTCGCGGCGCATTGCGACCTGTTGCGTCAGGACCTGCGATACGCCAGTCGCACGATTCGTCGCGCGCCCGGGTTTGCGGCGGCCGTGGTGCTGGTGGCGGCGCTGGGAATCGGCGCGACGACCGCGGTCTTTACGGTGGCGGACTATGTGCTGGTGCGTCCCCTGCCGTATCTGCATTCCGAGCGGCTGGTCCGTACTTGGGGGGCGCGGCCCGGCTATTCGCGGTTGGAGTTATCGCCGCCGAATTATCTCGATTGGAAGGCGGCCGCGACGTCGTTCGAAGTAATGGCGGCGTATTCTCCGTGGTCTACTTCGATGGTTGGGCAAGGCGAACCGATTCAGGTGGAAGGCGCCAACCTCGCGGCGGATTTGCTGCCTATGCTCGGCATTGCGCCTGCCATGGGCCGATGGTTTACCGTCGACGACGAACGCAACGCCGCGCCCGGAGTCGTGATCCTTGGCTACGGATTGTGGGAGTCTCGATTCGGCGGCCGGACGGACGCGATCGGCGAAAAGGTTCTGCTGGACGGCGACCCGCACACGATCATCGGCGTTATGCCGCCCGAGTTTTCGTTCCCGCAGCGCAGGGCACAAGTCTGGCGGCCCTTGCGCTTCGCTCCCGCGGACCTGGCGAATCGCACCAATAACTATCTGGGCGCCATCGCGCGGCGCAAACCGGATGTCAGCCTGGAACAGGCGTGGCAGGAGATGCGGCTGATTTCCGCTCGGCTGGCGACGCAATATCCGGAGGAGAATGCCGCCTTGAGCGCCACGGTCTCGAATCTGCGCGACCAGGTGTCCTTGCAGTCCCGGACGCTGATGATCGCACTCGTCGCAGCTTCGCTGTGCGTCTTGCTGATTGCGTGTACCAACCTGGCGAATCTGCTGCTGGCGCGCGCTCTCTCCCGGCAGAAGGAACTGGCCGTTCGAACTTCACTGGGAGCAGGACTGGAGCGGCTCGTAAGGCAACTGCTTACGGAGAGCCTCCTGCTGGCTGGGCTCGGCGGAGCGCTCGGTATTGCCGGCGCGAATGCCGTCCTGCCGCTGCTGGTCATACTGGTGCCGACTTCTCTTCCGATGGCGAATCCAAGCATCGACGGACGAGTCCTGCTGTTCGCGGTCGCGATCACGGTGGTAACCGGGCTGGCGTTCGGAGTCCTCCCCTCGCTGCGCGCTTGCCGGGACGGGGCCTCCGGGCTGTGCGAGGGCTCGCGCTCGGGCGTGGGAGGAAGAAAAGAGAGACTGCGCTCGGCGCTGGTGGTCGCGGAGGTTTCGTTGTCAGTGGCGCTGCTGATTACATCCGGCCTATTGATTCGGGCGCTGTGGCGGCTGCATGGAATCGATCCGGGATTTCAGCAAGCCGGAGTCCTGACGCTGCGCACAGCGCTGCCAACTCCGAAGTACGAGAAAGTGGTCCAGCGGGAGCCGTTCTATCAGCGAGTGCTCTCCGGCGTGCGGGCGCTCCCGGGGGTGCAAAGCGCCGGCTTCACCAGTTTTCTGCCGATCGTAATGCGCGGAGGGGTCTGGGCGGTGGATATCGCGGGCCAAAATCAGCAGCGCTCCGAGAACCACACCGCCAGCATGCGGTTTATCACACCCGGTTACTTCCCGGCGATGGGCATTCCGCTGAAGCTGGGACGCGGCGTGGAGGAGAGCGACGGCGCGACAGCGCCGCCGGTGGCCGTGGTCAGCGAGTCGTTCGTGCAGCGCTACTGGCCCGGACAGAATGCGATCGGGCGGAGTTTTCAGATCGCCTCCGGAACCCGCAAGATTGTCGGAGTGGCGGGCAACGTGATGGTCCGCGGATTAGAGGCGTCGAGCGAGCCGCAGGTCTATCTTTCTTACAAGCAGATGCGCGACGGAAACCTCGTCTGGTATGCACCGAAGGATCTGGCGGTCCGAACCACGGTGAATCCAAATAGCCTCATCGCAGCGATTCGAGCGATCATTCACGATGCCGATCCGGAGCAGCCGATTTCGGACGTGCAGACTCTGACGGAGATCGTGGAGTCGAATACGGCTTCGCGCCGGGTGCAAGCGAGAGTGCTGGGAGCCTTCGCGGCGGTTGCCTTTCTGCTCGCCGCCGTGGGGATTCACGGACTGCTCTCATTCTCGGTATCGCAGCGGATGCAGGAAATCGCCGTGCGGATGGCTCTTGGCGCGAAATCGGGGCAGATTCTGTCGCTGATTCTAGGTGAGAGCAGCCGATTGGCGATCGCCGGCGTGGTACTCGGCGCCGGGCTTGGCTATGGGGCGGGTCGTGCGATGCACTCGATACTGGCGGGACTGGATCCGGGAGATGCAGCGACATTCGCCACGGCGATGGCGCTGGCTATGATATTGACGCTGGCGGGCAGTTTGATTCCGACGGTTCGAGCGGTGCGAGTCGATCCGGCGGTTGTGGTCCGAGCGGAGTAACAGGCTACAGTCTCTGCCGCCCGCATCGCCGCAGCAGAGTTCATTGCCATATTCCGTCGCCCATCACAAAGCGGTGGCGGAGGTCTGGCATCCCGCGTCCGCTGAGCCTGAGCAACCCTGACATGAGACATCTTCGAATACATCAACCGCTATCTACGAGTAGGTCGACACTGCTTGTCCTCACGGCTGCCGCGACGTTACTCCTGCCTGCAGCCGCGGCAGCCCAGACCAAGCGCTACCCGCTCGAATCTGTCGAGGGCCTCCGATTCCACAACGTTACCGCCGAGCCGGCCGTGCTGCAGGGCAAAAAGGGGTTGAAAGCCACAATCTCGGAAGAAGCTCAGCGCCGCATGAGTCAAACGCAGCAATATGCTCAGGGACTCGTCTGGATTGAGGACCTTAACTTCTCAAATGGAGTGATCGAGGCGGAGATCGCCGGCGCTTTGGCGCCTGGAGCCGGTGGGGAAGCGCGTGGGTTCGTCGGCATCGCTTTCCGAGTCCAGGAGGACCTGAAGACCTACGACGCGTTTTACTTGCGCCCCACGAATGGCCGCGCCGAGGATCAGGAGCGGCGTAATCATTCCGCTCAGTACATCTCGCTTCCGGAGTGGCCCTGGTTCAGACTACGGAAGGAGACGCCGAGCAAGTACGAAGCGTACGTCGATCTTGTGCCGGGAACATGGACGAAGATCAAAATCGAGGTGCGCGGCGAACAGGCGCGGCTCTACGTCCACGACAATGAACAGCCGACGCTGATTGTCAACGACGTCAAATCGGGCGCGGACGGGCACGGCGGAGTCGCCTTGTGGCTCGAACCGGGCACAGTCGCTCACTTCCGGAACCTCACAGTGGAGCCATCGACGAGATAACGGTCCTTCAACGCACCATAAGAGCCCACGGCCTGCTCGCTGCTTACGCCACCGAAAGAATAAGCTACACGCTGGATATCGAGTGGGAAAAGCGATGCTCAAGAGAAGCTCCGGAACTATTCTTGTGACAACTCTTTTCTTGGCGGTATCAGGATGTCGCCAAGCGTTTGATCAGGTGACTCCGGCGACCTCTGAAAGCATCCGCAACAGCGTTGGCATGCGGCTCATGGTGGTAGAGGAAAACAATCAACCGACGCTGCGGATTGTCTTGCCTGGTCAACCGGCCTCGGATCGCGCCATCGAGGTCCTCTTTCCGGAGCACGTCACAGTCCGGCCGCGTGGGAGTACCGACGGAAAACAGCTCTACCTCTTTCAGCCGGGACAATATGGCGAGCGGCCGCTATGGCGACGGTCTGAGCGGGCTCTGGAGTATGAGAGAAACCTTGCAGGCGCTGTTCATATGCTGGCGCGAGCAACCCTCGAAGAAGATGGCGTCCGCTTTCACTTCAGGCTCAGAAACCAGTCCGACATGACGTACGATCTGATCTATGCTCCAATCGATCCACGGCTTACTTCGGTCTTTCACGACGTGCGATTGGAGCGGACGTACGTTCATCATGCGGATGGTTTCGATCTGCTCGCTTCGGAAACGCCGAGCCGCTTGACGATGCCGCTCCATGAATGGTTGCCCGCCCGATACCTCGCCTCGTTCACTTGGCCGATACCGCAGCAGCGCGTGGAACGCCGTGACGGTATCCCGCATTACAACAAGTCGCGAGCAGTCGATGCGCCTTTCATCGCCACGCTTTCCCAAGACGGCCGCTGGGTCGTTGCGAGTTTCACCCGGAACACGGGCAACGTTTGGAGCAACCCGGAGTTGACTTGTCAGCACGTGGATCCCCAACCGGCGTTGTCGCCGGGTGAGGAGGTGATATTGGAAACCAAGATCCTCGTCGTCCGCGGCTCGCTTGATGACGTGTTTGAGATGGCTATGAGGCAACGCGACTCGCTGGAGCAGTGAAAGTTGGAGCAGTTCGAAGAGGCGTTGGCGAGTCAAACGACATTGCGCGACCGTAGCGGGCCCGCGCGAGGGTGGAGGGGGCAAACTTCGGATCGTCTTCCCGCCACCCAGTTCCTGCCGCCTTGCTCTCGTCAGCCGCGCCGCGCTGCCTCGATGGTGGCGACGTCGATCTTCCTCATCGTCATCATCGCCTTGAAGGCGCGCTTTGCCTCATCTCCACCAGCCCCAATCGCCTCGGTTAGCGTGCGGGGGGTGATCTGCCAGGAAAGGCCCCAGCGGTCCTTGCACCATCCGCACTCGCTTTCCGTGCCGCCATTGCGGACGATCGCGTTCCAGTAGCGGTCGGTCTCTTCCTGATTCTCCGTCGCGATCTGGAAGGAAAAGGCCTCGCTATGCCTGAACGCCGGGCCTCCATTCAGGCCGAGACAGGGAATGCCAAGAACAGTGAACTCCACCGTCAGCACATCGCCCTCCTTGCCGCTTGGATAGTCACCGGGCGCATGGTGAACAGCGGTTACCTGACTATCCGGAAAGGTGGCGGCGTAGAAGCGCGCTGCCTCAAGCGCGTCCTTGTCGAACCAGAGGCAGATCGTGTTCTTTGGCTTCATGTCTCTATACTCCTTGTGCTCGATGAGGGCAAACGCCAATGGTTTTTGGATCGGTTCGCCTCAGTGGCCGACAAAGTTCATATGTTGATCTGTTGCCGCCGACGTTTCAGATTGTCCGCCACCCGCCATGTCCGTGTGAACAATATCACTGGCAGGGACTTACTTCGACCATAACAGGCAAACCAGTGCCGGGCGTTTGTCATCGGATCATTCGATCATGCTACTCACAAGCTGCAGCGAGGTGCCGCCACAATCTCCGGCACCCGCGTCTCTTCTGGTCAATACGAGAGAGCTGGACGTTGCGGTCGGTCTTAGTTTTATAAGTACGTCGGTACCGTCGTAGTCGCGACCGCTCTTCCCTCCCTCAACATGCAGAACATAAGTTCCCTCGGGAATCGAGTCGAACACGAAAAGACCGTCTGGATCTGAGGTTGTCTCTGACAAGGTACCTGTTACTGGGTTCTGCAATCTCAATCTTGCTTCGCGGATCGGGACGTTGACTCGTTGGACCAAGTTCAAAAGCGGATTTTCGCCAGTGCCCGACTGCAAGTCGATTAGTCTTCCTGCAATCCGGCGCGTCGCCGGAGCCCAATCGCCCCACGCGTACGTTAGTTTTCTCTTGGCTTTCCGCGATGCCCGTTTGGCGACATGGAAGCAATGGTGGGCTGCTGTAATTCCCAGCAACTTGGCCGTCAGCCAATACTCTCCAGCCGGAAGGCTAACTCGAACTGTTCCATCGGGGCCTGTCACGCCGGCGAACTGGAGATCAGAGCTATTGCCGGTGTTCCCGCTAATCTGAACATTGACGCCAGTGATGGGCTTTCCGTCGTGGCGGACTGCCACAACGAAATTCCGTTGCACCTCAATGCCGCTGTCTATGCACGCCACAGCAGAGCATGCATGCGCTGAAGTTGCCACTAGTGGTAGCAACGAGACAACAAATGCGATTATTATTCGTTCTCTCAAAACGGCTGCGTCCCTAGTGAAAGCATACGCGCGTCGAAGGGTCACCTTCTCCTCTCCAGTGCCTGCACCAGCCCAGGCAGGCGCCGTTCGGCGTCGCCGTCGCGGCCGAAGCGGGCGGCGTTGTAGACGGCAGTGATTTCGTTGACGAGGCGGTTGATCTCGGGCGGTTGGATGGCGGCCAGAAACTCCTCGGCCGTCTGCCATTTTTCCTTGCGAAACCCGCGGCGCTGCAAGACCCGCATGACGCGCTGATAGAGAAAGCTGCAATCGTCCGCCGATCCGGCGCCCGTTTCCAGCCGCCGCGCACGGTAGGCCAGCACCAGCCGCGGACGCAGCCAGAACCATGCGCCTACAAGAACAATCGGAATAAGAAGCAGCAGCGGCAGAAGCACCCACCGTGATCTCGAGTTCACGTCCGCCGGATCGGCGATCGTGACGGACGCTCTCCGCCACATCGATTCCACCCAGGCGACCGCGCGCTCCAGTGACCAGAAAAGGCTCCAGGCCGTTTGGCGAGAGGCTTCGCGCACCGTGCTGGCCAGCAGCAACTGGTGTGCGCGGTCATAGTCGACGATCCATTCGCTCCATGAGGAGCGGATCGCGTCCCAGTACATCCAATAGGGGCCATACCAATTCCCCGAAAGTTCGTCCGGCGCGCTCGGCGTGGGATCAAACAGCGCCCAGCCCTGCCTAGGAAAGTAGGCCTCCACCCAGGTGTGCGCATCGCTGGAACGCACCACCTGCAGCCCCGAGATCGGATTGAAGACGCCGCCCGCGAACCCGGCCGCCATGCGCGCCGGAATGCCGAGCGTGCGCAGCATCACGACCATCGCCGAGGCGAAGTATTCGCAGTGCCCTTGGCGGCGCTCAAACAGGAAATACGCCAGCGGATCGGGCCGGCGCTGCAACGGCAGGTCGATTGTGTAGCCGAACTCGGTCCTCAAATAGTGCTCGATGGCTTCGGCCTTGTCGAAGGGTTCGCGGCGTCCGCGGGTGAGCTGGGCGGCGAGTTCCGGAATTCGCGGATCGATGTCCGGCAGGCTAAGGTACCTTTCCGCGAACTGCTGCGGAAAGACCTCCGCCGTGATCCCCGGCGCGGGTGCGCTACGCACCGGCGCCCAGCTCTGCACTTCGTAGCGGAGCGACTTGGAACGCTGGCCCTTCACCAGAAATGCTCCCGTGTCATTCACGAAGAGGGCCGGAACGGGGACGCGAATCTCCTCGGGCACGCCCGCCAGAAAAAGGTTGCCCGCGGGCAGCGGCTCGAGACTCACGGCATAGCGGATACGCTGGCCTTCGTCGGAGCGCGCCTGGGTTTCCGAAAAGTGCGGGAAGCGCATGGTCCTGTCGACCAGACGCTCCTCGCCGGATGGGTTTGACCAGCGCCGCCCGTTGAATTGCCAAAGGGCCAGGCCACGCCACCTCAGCCCGTCGAGGCGATCGCCCGACAGCGACTCGATGCGCATCACCGGCGTGTGGTCCGGCCGCACCACGCCGGTCGCGCCCAGGTCCACGTCCTGCGCAAAACCCACGGAATAATCGGCCCATGGCGGATAGGAATTGCGGCCCGAAAGGCGCGGCAGCAGGAAAAACAACACGGCGCTCAGGGTCACTATACCGGCGGCCAAGGCGGCGCTCAAGGCGACCAGCCGCCGACCCAGTTGGTTACGCCGCCGCGCGTTGGCATCCTCCACGATGCGGACTTGCCGCTCCAGGCCCCGCTTGATCTCGAACGAAGAGTACGCCGCGGTGGCCAGCAGAAGGAAAAGAATCAGCACGCCGAGGTAGGTCACATCGAAGAGAAACAGCGAGGCGGTCAGCAACTGCAGAAACGCCAGCAGACCAAGGTAAAAATAGTCCCGCCCCTTTTCGGCGGCCAGCAGTTTGACGCCGGTGAAGAGCGCCATCAGCCGGATCGTAGCCGGCATGAAGCTCTCCGCCCGGCCGGGACCGAGATCATAAATCTCAGCAACGTAGAAAACCGTGACAGCAACGGCCAACGCCGAGACGACGAGTTTAGGCACGGCGCGCCGCGCCACACCCGCCACGGAAAGGAGGCGGTAGACGAGAGCGGCCGCCACGGCCGTGACCGATACAGCATCGAGCTGGCCGCTGGCAATGATGGCGAGATAGCCCGTCGCGGCAAGCAGCAGGAGCGAGAGCTGAAATACGCGTTCGACGCGCTGGGCCGGCGAGTCGCTCTCGGGCAACATGGCTTGATTGTAGGTGAAAAGGGGACAGCGCTTCTTCTAAAAGCTAAGCGGCCCGCCGACTACAAATTCCGCCTGCTCGCAAAAAGGCCGTCCGCCCCGTAACTTACTTGGGTTGTATCTGCGGGGGCGTATCGGGTTGCACCGGTTTCTCGCCAGGCTCACCGATCACGTCGCCGAACTTGATGTCGGATTCGCTCTTGAACTGCTTATAGTCTTCGTATTTCATGACCATGCGAATCCGCTGGTCGCCGCCCTCGAAATGAAGAACGTCGTCGGCGCGGGTGTAGACGGGAAACCAGAACTTGCCGTCGATCTGGTCCCGGTAGGTCTCGAAACGGGGAAACTGCTCATCCGACTTCTTCTTGAGGATGCCCACGCCCTTGCCATAGGTCTTCACAATCTGCAGGTCGCGCTGATCGACCCAAATCTGGCCCTCGAAGTAGCGCTGCCCTTCTTTCATGGTCTTGGGCTTTACGGCAAACACGTAGGTCTCGATCTCATCCACTTTTTCCGGCCCCAGATAGCGGATGTCGTAGTTGGGTCTGTCCGCTATCGTCATCACAAAGGGCTGGACGTCCCGCATGTCCTGCATGTCTCGAGGGGTCAGAATGAGGCCTTTGAGCGTTGAAACGGGAGCATACACCACTCGTTCCGTCCGTTCTCCGTTGGGCCCGAAAATCACGTCTTGCACCATCTCATACTTGCCGCGAACTCCTCCACCGTCGTCATACTCCAGAATCCTGGCCGTTTGGCGATAGGTGTAGGCCTCCCTCGCCTTCGCAAACTCGGTCTCCTTCGCAACGAACTTCGCGATGATCTCCTCCACCGGCATCGGCAGGCCGCCCTCGGCCGCGGCCGCCCGCAAGGGCATCAGCAGAGCCAGCGAGAGGCCCGTAATCGCCAGCGAAAGCCAGGGGCGGTTTGTGATCGAACGGGTTCTCATGCTCGTGTCTCCTCCGAAGGTGGGTTTTGCATCCTGGGCTCGCCGGATCGAACCGAAGATCTCGGGCGCCTGGACGCCTCCAGTCACCTTAACAGGGACGCGCCCGACGCCCCCAGGGTTGCCTCTGCGCTCAAGATAGCGAACTCGCCCGAAGCCCGCAAGTTCATGAAGAGAGGGTATTTCGCTTGCCAGCCGGGGTTGTGGAAGGGATCTGAGACCTTAGGGAAGCCAGTCGGCCACGAAGATATTGAACTCGTAAGGCCCCTTGGCCTCGCGATCCGACGTAAAAACGAGCCGTTTCCCGTCGGGCGAAAATTCGCCAAACGAAGTGAAGCCGCCGAAATTCGTGACCTGCTCCACGTTGCCCCCGTCGAGGTCTATGATGAATAACTCGAACTTGCGGCTGTCGCACTCGTTTTTGTTGGAAGAAAAGATGATCCGCCGGCCATCCGCCGTGAACTGCGGGGCGAAGCTGGCACAGCCGAAATTCGTGACTTGGCGCGTCCCGCTGCCGTCCGCATTCCCGACGAAAATCTCCATCTTCATCGGGGCCGTGAGGTTCTCCGCCAGCAGCTCCTTGTAACGAGCCACCTGCTCCGGCTGTTGCGGATGGTTCGCCCGCCAGACGATCTGTCGGCCGTCGCGGGAAAAGAACGCCCCGCCGTCGTAGCCCAGACTCGCAGTGAAGGGCCGGAGGCTAGAGCCGTTCTGGTCCATCGTCCAAAGGTCGAGGTCGCCGGAAGCCAACGACGTAAACAGGATTTTTTTCGTTTTCCAGTTGACCGTTGCCTCGGCGTCATACCCGGCGGAATCGGTCAGTTTGCGCAGGTTCTTGCCGGTGTCATCGGCCAGATAAAGGTCGAACCCAGCATGCACCCCCCAGACGTAGCCCTTGCTGCGGTCGGGCCGGGGTGGGCATTCGGGCGAGGCCTCATGGGTCGAGGCGTAGACGATCTGTTTCCCGCCCGCCAGGAAATAGCCGCAGGTCGTGACGCCCTTGCCGGTAGAGACCATGCGTTGGCCGGACCCGTCGGCGTTCATGATGTAGATCTGATCGCAGCTGTACCCTTCGCGGGTGGACTGGAAGATGAGGCGCTTGCCGTCGGGAGACCAGTAGGCCTCGGCGTTCTGGCCCCCGGAGGTCAACTGGCGGATGTTGGCAAGCCGCTCCCGCGGCTGCCCTGGAGCCGATATTCCCAGAAGCGCCAGACAAACCAGAGCTTTCGTCAATGCCCCTGTCACCGGATTCTGATTATATCCGATCGGTCGGGCTGGTCGCCCGTGGCGACCAGCCCTCAAGATATCGTGTTAAAACTCCACAGGCTACTAGATCTAGCCGTGAAAGTGCTTTACAAGGCCCTGTATCCCTTGTAGGATAACAAGCGAGGACTCGGTCTACTCAGCGCTCCCGCCGCTGCCACAGTTCCTCGATTACACTAAAAGTTCTGGTGGTGGGGGCGCCCGATCTCGCCGATCTTCTTTCCAGCGGATCCGAAGGTGCACGCACTTGCTTAAACTCAAGAAACTCGAGCTGTTCGGCTTCAAGTCCTTTTGCGATCGCCAGCAGTTGCAGTTCGGTGGCGGCGGCGTTTCCGCCATCGTCGGCCCCAATGGCTGCGGCAAATCCAACATCAGCGATTCCATCAGTTGGGTGCTCGGCGAGCGGTCGGCCAAAAGCCTGCGGGGCGCCCGCATGGGCGACGTCATCTTCAACGGCTCCCGTGACCGCAAACCTTCCGGCTTCGCCGCTGTTAGCCTGACCCTCCTTGATCCGGACGGCTATCTCGAGTCCGCCGATCTCAACGGTTTGGCCCATGTGGTCAACGGTCACGGGTCCAACGGATCAAGTTCCTCGCTGCCCACGGAAATCACGGTCACCCGCAAGCTCTTCAACTCGGGTGAAAGCATTTATCTGCTGAACGGCAAGACCTGCCGCTTGCGAGACATCCAAGAGCTTTTCATGGGGACGGGCCTGGGGCCGGAGCACTACGCCATCATTGAGCAGGGCCGCGTCGGACAGATCCTCGGCTCCCGGCCGGCGGAGCGCCGGGCGGTGATCGAGGAAGCCGCCGGCATCACAAAATTCAAGACCAAGAAACGTCTGGCCGAACTCAAGCTGGAAAGCGCGCGCCAGAATCTGCATCGCGTCAACGACATCCTGCAGGAAGTCATCCGGCAGGTTGGCTCTCTGAAACGGCAGGCGGCGAAAGCGCGGCGCTACGAAGAGCTTCGCAAGCAGTGGACGGAGAACCTAGCTCTGTTGCTCGCCAGCCGCTATCGCGAGATGAATCGCCGCGTCGAGGAAGCCACCGGCGAGATGACCCGCACCGACGAAGAATTTCGCGAGTTGGCGGCGCGGGTGGCCGAGTTGGAAACGAGCGCGGCGGAGAATCGCCGCCAGGAGCAGGTGCACGAACAGAGTCTCGAGCAGCGCCGCGCCGAACTTTCCGAAGTCACCATGGAGATCGAGCGCCTGCGGTCGCGTGTGGAGCAGCAGACGCGCACCGCCGGCGAGACCTCCGTGCGAACCCACCAGGCGGAGGCAGAGGTGGTCCAGCTCAGCGAGCGCATGACCGCTCTCGAAGAAGAGCTGGTTCGCGAACAGGCCGCGCTCGACAGCGTCTCCGGCCAGGCGGCGGAGGTCCGGCGTCAGTTGGCGGAGAAAACTGCGGAACTCGAACAGCGGATGGCCTCGATCCGCTCGGACGAGCAGCGGCAGGAAGGCTTGCGGCACCAGGTGCTGCGCCTGCTCGGCGAGTTGTCTTCGCTCAAGAACGAGCTAGCCAAAATGGACGAGTTTCTCGCGGGCAACGAGCGGCACCTCGCCCGCGTGCAGGAAGAGGCTTCGTCGGCGGAACAGGAACTCTCGGAGCTGACCCGCGGCCATGGTGATCTCGAAGGTCAGGTGGAAGAGCAGCAGCAGAAGCTCGATGCCCTGACCGAACAGCGCCGCCTGACACAGCAGGAAATTTCCGGACGCAAGCAGGAAGCGGAACGCCGCCGGGTCGAGGCCGAAAAACTCCGCCACGATCTTTCACGGCTGCGCGCCCGCCGCGAATCGCTCGACGAGATTCTGTCGCACCACGCCTACACCACCGAGACGGTCAAGAATCTGTTCGCTTCGATTCAGAGCCGTCCCGTTAGCGGTTTCGAGCCGGTCGGCATTTTGGCGGACTTCGTGGAAGTGGACAGCGCCTTCGAACGCATGTCGGAAGACTTCTTGCGCGAGGAGCTGGAGTTCGTCGTCGTCAAGAACTGGAGGGAGGCCCAGCAGGGCCTGCAACTGTTGTATGGCGAAATCCAGGGTTGCGCCACCTTCCTTGTGCACCCGGAATCGCCCGTGCCTCCGGAGCCGGCCGTGCTGGGGCCGGAAACCGGCGTCGTGGGCCGCCTGTCGGACCACATCCGGCTGACGAACGGGCTGTCGGGATCGGCCTCGACGCTGTTGCCGCGCCTGCGCTCCTGCTATCTCGTCGAAGAGGAAACCGCGGCGAAACGTCTCGGCGTGCAGTACCCGGACCTCTACTTCCTGTTGCCCAACGGGCAGTGCTACCACGGCTACACCGTTAGCGGCGGCAAGAAGGGAACGGCGGGACCCTTGGCGCTGAAGCGCGAGTTGCGCGAGTTGACCCCGCGCTTGGCCGCCATGGAAGAGCAGTTGGCGGAGGCGTCCACGGCCGCCGAACAGGATCAGCAACAGATCGCGGCGAGCACCCAGCAACTCGAATCGCTGCAAGCCGAGATTCAGACCGCGGAAAAAGGAATCCTCGGCGTGGAGCACCAGCTGCGGCAGCTCAAGGACCAAACCGAGCGTGCTCAGCGCCGCCTGTCGGTTTCGCAGTCCGATATGGAGCGGTTGCGGAGGGAGGCTGAGCAGACCACGGAACAGCGCGATCGCAACCGTGTTGCCATCAACGAACGCGAGACGCAACGTCTGGCGGTCGAAGAGTCGCTCTCACAACTGCGCCAGGCGCTGCAGCAGAGCCACACCGAAAGCTCCCTCTTGAGTGAAGAGCAGACCCGCTTGCGCACGGAAGCGGCGGCTCTTGAAGAGCGCCACAAAGCCGCCGAAGCCTCGCTGGCGCGTGTGCGCTCACAGGCGGCCGAGTTGGGCGAGCGGCGGCGGCACATTCTGGCCCAGATCGAGAGTTGGAACGCCGAGTGCAAGCGCCTTCTGGCGGATAACCAGAACCTCGAACTCCGCATCGAGGAGCAAACGACCCGCCGGACGGAGCTGCAGGAGCAGGTGACGCAACTCTCCGGCGACCTGCAGCACGCGCGCGAACAGGCCGCGGCGATCGACGAAGAGGTCAAGGACAAGAGGGTTTCTTTGGAGACCGTCCGCGAGCGCCGTTCCGCGATCGAGCTGGCATTGGTCGAGTTGCGATCCGATGTGAAGCATCTCGATGAGACCTGCCGTCGCGATTTGGCAAGGCCTCTCGCAAGTCTCGACGCCGAGTTCACCGAGGATCTCACGGCGGAACGCCTTGCCGAGGCCGAAGAGCGCCATCAGGAACTCTCCTCGAAGATCGAAGGCCTCGGACCGGTCAACGTGCTGGCCCTCGAGGAATTCGAGGAAGCCCAGCAGCGCATGGAGTTTCTCGATACCCAGCGCACCGATCTGATCGACTCGATTCACGACACCCAAAAGGTGATTCAGGAAATCGAGGTCGTCTCGCGTAAGCAGTTTCAGGAGGCCTTCGACGAAATCAACAAGAACTTCCGGCAGATTTTCGTGTCGCTTTTCGGCGGCGGCGTGGGCGAGATGAGGCTCATCGAAGCCGACGATCCCTCCGAAGCCGGCGTTGAAATCGTCGCCTCGCCCCCCGGCAAACGGCTGCAAAACATCGCGCTGCTCTCGGGCGGAGAGAAATCGCTGACGGCTCTAGGGCTGCTGATGGCCACCTTCCGCTACCGGCCGAGCCCCTTCTGCATCCTCGACGAAGTCGACGCGGCGCTCGACGAGGCGAATCTCATTCGCTTCCGGCGTCTGGTGCAGGAAATGAGCGACCAGACGCAGTTCATCCTCATCACCCACAGCAAGGCCACCATGGAAATCGCTCAGACGCTCTACGGCGTCACCATGCAGGAACCAGGTGTCTCGAAGCTCGTGTCGGTCCGCATGTCCGACCAGGACCAGCCCCGGCCGAAGAGCGAGAAATCCCGCCCGGCCGAAGAGGCGGAAGAAGTCGAAGAAGGGGAAACCGTGCCCGTGGGCGCGTAGAATTTCCCAAGGTTCGCCCCACCAGCTTGTTTCGTCACGGGCGCGTGTGCCACGCGCCCGCTCGACATCCTACGAAACAAACCTGCGCTTTAACACGACCATCTTGTTCGGGCTCCGGCAGTCGCTAACGCTTCTGCAGGTACTTGTCGAACCATTTCACCATTTCGGCTTTGTAGTCAGGCGGGTTTTTGGCGCCGGGAAACGTCGGGCCGTGGTTTCCCTCTTCGATGCGAATCAGCTTGACCGGCACTGCCGCTTTCTTGAGCGCGGCCTCCATCAATTCCGATTGATGGAAGGGCACGGTCCGGTCCGCGTCGCCATGGACGAGTAAGATGGGCGCGTCGTCCGAAGAGACGTGGCTGATTGGCGATGCTGCCCAGGCGGTCCTGTACTCCGTCGAGGTCTTCGAAGTTGTCTCATCCGCTCTTACGCCTAGCAGCAGTGCTACGGAAGGCGAGCCGCTGCTTGGGTTCATTTGAAGCAGATCGGCAGGTGCCGCCCTCGCGACCACACACTGCAGCTTGGCGCTTTCCCGGTTGACCGGATCAGGATCGCTTGGGTCACCGCCGCCGTCAACCGTCGCGAGCATACTCACCAGATGGGCCCCGGAAGATCCGCCCGAGCCACCAATCCGTGTGGCATCGATTCCATACTTTGCAGCGTTATGCCGAATGAAACGCACCGCTCGCTGCACGTCCTCAAGCTGTGCTGGATGCCGGAATGTCGGGGTCGCTCGATGGGTAATAGCAAACACTGTATAGCCCGCCTCAAGGAGGGAGGGAACGTACATGCCTACTTGCGGAGATTCCTTGAGGGGCGCGGCCGAATACCCCAGGGGCGCACTCCAACCGCTGCCCGGAATGAAGACGATACCGAAGCCGTTCTTTTGGGCAGGGTGGTGAACGTCCATCAACAGCGCCGAACCCGAGTACATCCCATACACAACATTCGCTTCTACGCGGACTTGCGCTGTTGCTATCGCACTGGCGCCAAGTAGGAGTACTCCGGCGAGCACAACTCGTCCCTTCTGGTTCAACGTCATCTCTCCGCCTCCCGGTGGTTAGCTACGTGATTATAGCTGTGAAAGTAGTCCTGCGCCGAGCCAGCCTCGCACACAACAGGTGCGGTAATCATCCAGGTGTTCAGGAGAACCCTGATGTAGTCATCACCGCTAGCGACTGTGGCGGCAGTCGCGCGCGCTCTCGACGCTTCAGCCTGGAAACGATCTCTGCTTCATACTCGGACAGGGGCTGGGTACAAGATATCGAGGGTGGGTACGATTTCCGAAGGCAGGGCACAAGACTGGCAACGAAGCTCCAATACACGTTCCGATTCTGAGGCCTGGGCGTCACGCCGATGCGCGTTGAACCACGGCTCAATTCGAGTCTTTCGGTGAACGCTCCGTCGGCGGGACAAGGCGACCAAGGGCGGGCCTGAGGTTACCCCTTCGAAGGGGGCATGCCGCTAGGTGGATTGAATGAAATGGTTGGGGCGCTGGGATTTGAATTCGGGACCTCCTGCTCCCGAAGTGTGCGTATATCTCTTGGTTGTTGCCATCTGTCGCCGAGTGGCCATTGACAAGCGTTTCAGCGAGCATTCAGCAAGCAATAACCCTCTTGATTCTCCGTCAGAGTCCGTATTCTAGCTGGGAACGACGCCAGCCTTGACAGCCATCCCCGGCGAATCCCATAATTCCGTCAACAGGGAGGTGCGCAAAATGAGGAAAGGGATCTGGATGCTACTCGTTGTACTGGCGGCTGGGTGCTCCCAGGCTCCCCAGGCAACGCCGGAGGAGCCGGCCGCCAGCGCCACAACGGCCGAGAAAGCGGCATGGGCCGTGAACGCGACCATTATCGAGGCGTGTAGTTGCCCGATGTTCTGCCAATGCTACTTCAACCCGGAGCCAGCCGCTCACCACGAGCACGGCGCGGGAACTCACTTTTGCAAGTTCAATATGGCTCACCGGGTTAACACAGGAAACTTCGGCGACGTAAAGCTGGACGGTGCGAAGTTCTGGATTACGGGGGATCTCGGCGAGAACTTCGGTGACGGTGAGGCGGATTGGGCTTCTTTGACGTTTGATCCTGCGGTGAATGAGGAGCAGCGCAAGGGCATCACGGCGGCCCTAGGACGGGTGTACCCAGTGAAGTGGACATCCTTCACCGTAGCTGAGGACCAGCCAATCGATTGGAGCGCCACCGAGGCAGAGGCACAAGCCAGGCTGGGCGGCGGCAAGATTGCGGAGATCGCCTTGTCCCGTTTCTCGGGAATGACCGATGAGCCTGTCGTCTTCCAGAATCTGCGCTACTTCGGCGCCCCGCGAAACGACGGGTTCATCATGATGCCCAACAAGGTGCAGGCCTACCGCGTGGGTGAGAAAGCCTTCGAGTACAATGGGACGACGGGCTTCATGATCACCTACGACGTTTCCGCGAACGACGCGCGATAGAGGCGAGGCGAGTGTCCCCGAGCCCCGGACCTCGTGCGGATGTTCTGATTTGATCTGTGCGTGCGCGCTTGAGAGAAAGGCCCATCATGGGAGGGGCCGGGGTCTTCATAGACCGCTTTCAGTTGAAAATTTGGTCGGGGCGCTGGGATTTGAACCCAGGACCTCCTGCTCCCGAAGCAGGCGCGCTACCAAGCTGCGCTACGCCCCGCTGGCGTGGTCTTCTGATTCTAACAGGGTCCCCGCCGGGAACGGCTGCACTCGAGGAAGATCGCCCGGCGCGAAAGCGGTCACATCATCCTACAACCACGGCTGGAGACAACAACGCCTGGCCACGAAAAGCGGCCAGGCGCGTGTGAAATCGATCTTCCAGCAGTTCCACCTCGCGTCAAACGGGCGAAAAGAAAGCGCTGGTTCCAGGGATCAATTCGCTCCGAAAGATAAGCAGCGGAAAGCCGCCGTTACATCTTCACGGAGTCGACGTGGATGGTGCTGCCATCCACCTTTCCGGTGATGGTGACTTTGTGGCCCACGTGCTCTTTGACGGCGTCCTGGTTGTGAATCGTGTACACCTTGCCCGCCGCATCGACGAAGGCTATCGGCTCGCCCTTCTTCACGCAAGCTGCAGCGCAACCGGCGTGGCCGTCGCTGCCCGCTTTGCCGGCAGCGGCGCACTTCGCGTCAGCCAAGTATCCAACCAGATCAGCGGCCGCGCCGAGGCCAGCCGTCATAACAAACATCGCAGTCAGTGCCAGAAACCGTTTCATTAGGTTCCCTCCAGTGAGTTCTCTGTCGTGAATAAAAAATGCCAGGAACTAAGGCCATGCTAGCGGAGGCTGCTCGGAGTGTCAAGTAAGGCGTGGGCTGCTATTTACAGGCGTTTCAGCCTAATTCCCCACGCTTCCGTAGGCCGGCGGCAAGCCGCTATTCATACAGGTTTAGAACGGAAATGTTTTAGTCGCGCCGGCCGCCGAGTAAACCGGCCCGCAGAAGGAAATAGAGCAGCGTGAGTAGCGTGCTGACGACCGCAGCCACATAGGTTAGAGCGGCGGCATTGAGCACCCGGTCGACGCCTTCGCGCTCTGTCGGCGAAATGATGCCGTCGGCGACAACCAGTTGCTTGGCGCGCGCCGATGCATCGAACTCAACCGGAAGTGTGACCACCTGAAACAGCAGCACCGCGGCGAACAGAACCGCCCCCACGAGCACCATGCCCTGCGAGGCGAACATCAATCCTAGAAGCATGACGAAATACCCGATCGAGGAGCCGATGTTCGCCGTGGGCACGAGCGCTGATCGCAACCACAGCGGCTTGTAGTTCTGCGCATGCTGAATGGCGTGTCCGGCTTCGTGCGTAGCCACGCCGATCGCCGCCACCGAGGGCGAACCATACACGGCCTCGGAAAGCGCCAGCTTGCGGGTCGCGGGATTGTAATGATCCGAGAGCAAACCATGGGAGCGCTCGATTCCCACTTCATGCAGGCCCGCTCGGTCGAGCATAATACGGGCCGCCTCGGCGCCGGTGTAGCCGTTCATCGAGCGGACTTTCGAGTACTTGTTGAAGGCGCGCTTGGTGCGAAAGCTCGCCCACAGCGAGAGCGCCAAACCCGGCAACATGAATATCAGGTAGATGGGATCGAAGAACACAGGTCGCCTCCTCCGTCGCTGCCTGTAAGACGCGACACCTAACATTCTAGTTGCGGGTCGCGGCTCTGGCAAACCGCCCTGCCGTGGCCGGCAGCCTAACAGCTCGTGGCTCGAGGTCTCCCCCAAAAAAGCACTTCCGAAGCTCCGTGCGTTCTGTTACAATCCTGCTGCGCAGAAACGGAGTGTTGCTCTCAACCTATGTGAGCGCTGCGACTCATCCGCGCAACCGTTTTATTTTCTGAAATATAGGAGTTCAGAAAAGGAGATAAGGCCTTGGACGAAGAACAACTAATTGGTCTTGCTGCGGGCGGCGCCGCCCTGTTCATGATGGTGATCTGGCTCGGTCTGCTGGTGCTCTTCATTGCGAGCGGGTGGAAGATCTTTACCAAGGCTGGCCAGCCGGGCTGGGGAGCTTTGGTGCCGATCTATAATGCCTTGCTCTTGGTGCGCATCGTCGGCCGGCCCGACATCTGGGTTTTGTTCTGTCTGATCCCGTTGGTGAACACGGTGATCGGGATCATCCTGGCAATCGACCTGGCCAAGAGTTTTGGAAAGGATATAGCCTACGCCATTGGATTGATTATTCTGGCCCCGGTGTTCCTGCCGATGCTGGCATTCGGCAGCGCGCGCTATCTCGGACCCTCGGTAGCGCCTCCGGCGCCCGTAGCCCCAAGCCCGGGGCAAATCTAGGGGACGCTCCCGGGACCGAGGCTATCGCGGGCCCTTCGTGGCTGTATGGACCTTACGGCGGGATTCCCTGCCCGGCCGCAGAGGCTTGCTCGTGCCGGCCCACCTGCCGAGCTGAAACCGGCGCGAGTGGCCGTCGGTTTCATTGGTGATGGTCAAAGTGAGCGCGCCGCCCGCGTCGCAGGAATAGGATTCCTGCACGGCTTGGCGAGCGGCCGCCTCGGAGAGATGAACGCCCAACCTGCCCAATTCCGCGCTGTCCTCCAGTAACGGATCAAAAGGAAACCGAATCTCGTCCCAGAAGGTGATGTCACCGCTTGGCTGCCCGTCCGCCGTGATATGGCTGCTTTCCAGATAGCGGAAGTGGCCGATGTTGTGGACCGGCGAATAGCGCCGCTCAATGGAAAGCGGCTGCTCGCCCGCTGCCGGCAGCGCGTCTTCCTTGCGAAAAAGCGGATCGAACGCGATGCGGCTGCCGCCATCGGCTTCCCGCCACACACCGAAGTAGCGCGTGAACCGGTCCCGCACGTGGTAACCGGCGGCGCTGTCGGCCTGAATAGCCAAACCAATCGCCGTTGTTGTCCGTGCATGACCCGAGCGCCGCACGCGCCTCCCGAAGCGGTCACGGAGCATGCGGGGCACCAAGGGAAGCTCGCTGCCTCCCCCGGCCACATAGACGGCTTCGATGCGATCCCCTTGCTGCCGACCTGAACCTGCGTCGCTCGCCAGATTGTGCCTATCCAATAAGTACTCGACGGCGTGCAGTGTTTCCTCCACCAAGGGCCGGCAGGCTTCGTAGTAGTCGGCTACGGATACGGAAACCTCGCTCCAGCTGTCGCGCGCGCAGGAGAGATCCACGCCAACCTTGCGCGAGTTGGGACTGAGGGTTTCCTTCTTCTGGCGGCACTCTTCGTGCAGGCGAAACAATTCCGCCTGCGTGAGTGAATCTTGTTCCTGCTCTGTGACCCCGGCCTGCGCCAGGGCGACGTCGGCGAGAATTTCGTCGAAGTCGTCTCCTCCCAGCGTGACGATGCCTTCGCTTCCGAGGACGATGTGGCTCTTCTCGCCCAATTCGACCACCGAGGCATCGAACGTCCCTCCGCCAAGGTCGTAAACGAGCAGCACGCCGTCGGTCTTGCCGCTGGAGGCGGTGCGGTGATAATGGCTGAACTCGATGCTTGCGGCTGAGGGCTCGTTGAGCAAGCCCAGCACCTCAAATCCGCCGCGGCGAAAGGCTTCTACCTCCAGGAATCGCTGGTTGCTGTTGGCGTTGGCCGGAACGCCCAGGTAGATTTCAAGCTGTTCGCCGGGGCTGCCGGAGAGGGTTGACCTTTCGAGAAGCTCGCTGCGCAATTGGGCGGTAATCTCATCGAGGAGCAGCTGCATCGGCAGGGCCTGCTCGCCGATCTCGACCTCGGTCGCCGGACCCGCGTTGCGTAACAGCCTCTTGAGCGAACGCACAATCGTCCAGCCCGCTTCGCTTTGCAGCGACCAAGCCTCCCAACCGTAGCGCCGCTCTTCGCCGCGAACCGCAATCAGGGGCGGAAACCAGTCCGCGGTTACTCCATCCGGGGTCTCAAACTGGACAACAGGGTAGTTGCCGCGGTCGACGGCCGCTACAACGATGCGCGTGGTGCCGAAGTCGATGCCAAGTCTCATGATCCTACACCGAAAATATAACAGACCAAGCCGGGGCCGGCCGAAGAAAAACGTGAACGCGCGATTGTGTTCGAAGGCTCGCGTGTGACTACGCGAACGTTGCAGCGCCGCCGGGTTTGCCGTGGGGTCGGAATTCTGCTCCGGGAGTGCGCGTCCGCTCACGGCAATTGCGGCTCTAGCTTCAACTTGCCAGAATGGACGAATCGGCATGACGTGCCAGCAGCGAGCTACGATTGATTTCTCAGCGCGGAGGGCACAAGTTCGCGGGGCAGTTCTTCGAGGCTCGCATTGACGGCGCGGAAATCGGAATACGGAGCCAGGCAGAAGGTCGGTCTTCTGCTCGGCGTCGTGCTGTGCGCGCTGATTGTGGTTTTGCCGCAGCCGGAAGGACTCTCCGAGTCCGCGCAGCGCATGGGGGCCGTGGCCGCTCTCATGGCCGTATGGTGGATCACCGAAGCCACCCACATCGCCGTCACCTCGTTGTTGCCGCTGGCGCTCTTCCCCTTGTTCGGCATCATGCCGAGTTCCGAGGTGGCGCCCCTCTACGCCGACCACATCGTTTTCCTCTACATAGGGGGTTTCATCATCGCGCTGGCGATGGAGAAGTGGAACCTGCACAAGCGTGTCGCGCTGCAAACGATCCGGCGCGTCGGCACGCGGCCTGACCGCCTCATCCTGGGCTTCATGATCGCCACTGCGTTTCTGTCCATGTGGATCTCGAATACGGCAACGACCATGATGATGCTGCCCATCGCCATGGCCGTGGTTCACCAGCTTGCGGAGGTCGCCGAAATCGACGGAGAGCGGAACGAAAGCACGCCAGATCGGATTCGCACGACATTCGGGCTGGTGTTACTGCTGGGCATCGCTTACTGCGCGAGCATTGGCGGCGTCGGCACGATCATCGGCTCGCCCACCAATGTCGCTTTTATCGGTTTCACACAGCAGCGGTTCCCCGATTTCGCGCCGATCACGTTCTTCGACTGGAGTCTGGTTTGCGTTCCCATCGTCATCGTCTTTGTCCCGATCAGTTGGCTCTATCTTTGCCGTTTCGGCGGCAGCATCTCCGTAAGCCGGATTCGTTTCGCGAGCAGCCAGAGTGTGATCGAAGACGAGCTTCGCAAGTTAGGACCGATGAGCCCCCCCGAAAGAACCGTGCTCATCACCGCTTCGGCCACGGCCCTGCTCTGGATCTTCCGCTCTCCCATCAGCCTCGGTGACTTTTCGCTCCCGGGCTGGTCGGGCCTCTTCGCCCGGCCCTCCGCGCTGCATGACGCCACGGTCGCGATCGTCGCCGGGGTTTTGCTCTGCCTCTTGCCCGTAAATCTGAGCGGCGGCATGCAGTGGAAAGGCCGCACCGAGCGTTTCGTCATGGATTGGCAGAGCATTCAAAGCGGCATCCCCTGGGGCATTGTGTTGCTCTTCGGCGGAGGCTTCGCTCTCGCGGCCGGTATCGAGCAAACGGAACTCGCCCGCTGGTTGGGATCAAAAATGTCAGCCCTGGAGGGAACGCCTGTCTGGGTCCTGGTGCCGGTTGCATGTATCGTATCGGTGCTGCTGACCGAAACGACGTCGAACATCGCTACGGTGCTGATGCTGTCGCCGGTGATCGCCGAAACGGCGATTGAAATTGGCGTGCATCCCTATCTCCTGCTCATTCCGGCCGCGATCATGGCCTCCTTCGCATTCATGCTGCCCGTGGCCACGCCTCCTAACGCCATCGTATTCGGCAGCGGTTGGGTCACCATCCCGGGGATGTTTCGCGCAGGAGTAATGCTCGATCTGATCGCTCTGGCGATTGTTCCGCTGATGGTTTACCTGCTGGGCTCGCTGGTCTTTCCCTTTGGCGGCTAGCCCCGGGGCCCTCGCTGCTGTTCCCGTTTTCCGGAAAATGGCCCTTCCTACGAAACCGGACTTTCCCAGTCCATTCTTTTCCGCCCGGTAGACCGGAGCCCTCCCGTCAGGCTCTTGTGGTAATGCTGAAAGCAGGCGGAAAGGCCTGACTTTCCTGCCGCCTCCGATCCGGCCCCGGCGGAATGAGAGAGTGACCTCCATCGCGCCTGAAAGATAGCCTTGGCGGAGACGTGCAAGAGTGTTTCAATGCTTCTGGCGGCACAGGATCGCGCGGCAGCCAGGGTAGTGTCGAGCGAACCCTATCAACTCCGGAACCCCACCGTGGACCTCCGAAACTCATTGTTCGATTCGTTTCTCGAGCACCGCTCCCGCGTGCTGGCGGCGGCCGGCCTGCTGATTCTGGTGGTCGTTTTCCTCGACTGGCGCTACCGGGACGACGCCTTTATTTCCTTTGCGTTTCTCTACGTGATTCCGATACTGCTGGCGGCCGCGTTCCTGAATGGCTGGACGATTCTGACTCTGGCCTTCGGCTGTTCCTTTCTACGGGAGACCTTCAGTGCCGCGCCGTGGGCGCAAGGCCATCTGTTGCGTTTCTTCACCTCCACGGTCGCCTTTCTGTTTTGCGGCCTTTTGGTACGCGAACTCGCCCGCAACCGCCAGCTCGTCATCGAACGCGGACGCCAACTCGAGGAGCAAATGTTCCTGCGGCAGGAAGCCGAGGAGCAGACGCGGATTCTGATTGAGAGCAGCCCTGCCGCGATTGTCACCGTCGATGACAAGGGCAACATGCGCCTGGCCAACGAGGCCGCCCATCGCCTGCTTGGCTCTGACGAGCCCTTGCAGGGCGATCCCATTGGCAAGTACCTGCCGAGCTTGGCGAAGATTCCACAAGGGGACGGCAGACACACGCACTTCCGAACCGAAATGGAGTGCACCGGACAGCGCCGCAATGGAGAAATGTTCCTGGCGCACGTCTGGTTCGCGACCTACCAGACCCGTTCCGGGGCCCGCATGGCAGCCGTGCTGTCCGATTCTTCCGAGCAACTGCGGGAGCGCGAAACGCTGGGCCTCGACTCGCTGATGAAAACCTCCCGTGTGCTGGTGGGCGCCATGCTCCATGAAGTGCGCAATCTTTGCGCCGCCGCCGGAGTAGCCCACACCAACCTTGCGCGCAAGCCCGGTCTGGGGGGAGACGAGGACTTCGAAGCCCTGGGAAGTCTGATCAAAGGGCTCGGCAGCCTTGCTTCCTCCGAGTTGCGACTGGCCTCCGAGCGCAAAGTCTCCACCGTGGACCTCAGGACCGTTCTCAGCGAGTTGCAGATCGCTATGGGACTCACCCTCGCCGAAGCGGGAATCACGGTTCGATGGGAAATGCCTGCCGTCTTGCCCCTGGCCCGGGCCGATCACCAGAGCCTCCTGCAGGTCTTCCTCAATGTCATCCAGAACAGCGTGCGCGCCATGGAGGAGACGGCCAGGAAGGAACTTGCCGTGGTGGTGTCCGTCGAAGAGGGGAAACTGACGATCCGTTTCCGCGACACAGGCTGCGGCGTCGCCGAACCCAACCGTCTCTTTCGGCCCTTTGACCCCGACGCGGAAACGACCGGACTCGGCCTCTACGTTTCTCGCGCCATCATGCGGTCGCTCAAGGGCGATCTCTTCTACGAGCCGCAGGAGACCGGAAGCTGCTTCACCGTGCAAATGGCGCTGGTGGAAGAAGCCGTGGGAGATCGCCAATGACCGCCGAGACGCTCCAAAAGGTCCGCATTCTCATTCTCGACGACCATTCCTTGTTCCGCGAAGGATTGGCCCGCCTTCTGGAGATCGATCCGGAGTTTGTCGTCGTGGCGCGCTGTTCCTCCGTGGACGAGGCCCTTCGCGCGCTGTCCGGCGCTGCGATCGATGTCGTCCTTCTGGACTTCGATCTGGGGCTGCAAAGAGGAACGGAGTTTCTGCTGCAGAGCCGCAAGAGAGGCTTTCAAGGTAAGGTGCTCGTGGTCACGGCGGGCCTCAGCGATGACGATGCCACGCAACTGATTCGCGAGGGGGCGGCCGGCATCTTTCTCAAGCACAACCCTCCGGCGCTGCTGTCGAAGAGCATCCGAAAAGTGATGACGGGCCAGCCCTGGCTCGAAGCCCGCTATCTCTCGGCGCTTTTGCAGGGTGGCTCTCCGCGAAAGATCGAATCCGCGCACTTCACCGATCGCGAACGCGCGGTGCTTCGCGGAGTCTTCGAAGGATTGATGAATAAGGAGATTTCCGACCGGCTCAAGATCTCGGAGACATCGGTGAAAGCCGCTCTGCAGCAGTTGTTCGAAAAAGCCGGAGTCCGTACGCGCGGGCAGCTTGTGCGGGTGGCTTTGGAGCGCTACTCGGACGAATTGGACTAGCGCCCCTGCCAAGGACTAAGCGCCCAGGGCCCTCTTTCCCTTTTCGAAGACCTCGGCAGCCTCGTCGGCCAATTCCTTGCCCTTTTCGAACAATTCCTTGCCTCGTTCCAGCACGTCTTTGCCGGACCGGGAAACCACATCACGGCCTTCTTCGGCTTTGCGTCGAAGCGCCCTGCGCGTCTCCTCGCCCGACTGCGGGGCCAGCAAAAGGGCCGCGGCCGCGCCCACGGCGGCCCCCACAAAGAACCAAGCGACGCTCATTCCACCATCGTTCTCGTCTGCCATCAATCAATTCCTCCGCTCTCAGTATATAGAGACCCCCGGTATCTGCGCTGGAATTCACCCGGCGCTTCCCCGCCCCGCACCGCCGTGTTGCCCCGGATCTTGCAAGCAAGATCGGCTGCCATCGCCGGTGAATATAGACCCTTCGGGGGTGCTCCGTGTTGCGAGAACCGGTGGGCCTGCGCGCTCGGTCAGCACTTCTTCGCTTCGCTCTTGACCCTCTTGGCTTTCCCCTCGGCCCGGTAAGGAGCCAGGAGTAACTCCATATCCCGGCGCATCCAGTCCTTCACGGGCCCCTCCTGATGAAAGGCCCACGACACCATCGATCCGTGCGCCGCCGCCTGAATCAGCCGCGCCAACCCCTCCGTGTCACACGGCTTCAACTCTCTCGCCAGAATCGCGTCTTCCAACAGGTCCCGGAAACCGGCCAGCGTCGCCCGCGAATTCATCAACGTCCAGTGGCGGAACTCCGGATCAGTCAAATCGATCTGCAGAAACGCCAGCGTATTGGCGAGAGCCTCCGGCGTCTCCGCCATGCAAGCCATCTCTTCAAACGACGCTAAGAGAGCCTTCAAGGGCGACCGATTTTCCGCCCGCACCTTCGTGAAACAGTCTCCGGCCCCTTCCGCCGCCATCCGCGCCAGCGCCAGCAGCAGGCCCCGCTTCGATCCGAACCGCTGAATCAGCGTCGCCGGCGCCAAACCGGCCTCCTGCGCCACGTGGGCGAGAGTGAACTGCGACGGACCGAGCCGGGTGATCACTCTCGAAGCGGCTTCCACCACCGCGGCGTCGGGCAAGGTCTTGGGACGGCTCATACCCGTCAATTATAAACAGTCGTTCACTTTTGTCTTGACATATAAATGAACAATCGTTTACTATCCCCACATGCGCAAAGTCATTCTCGGTTGCGGCATCAGCCTTGACGGCTACATCGCCCGCCCGGACGGCGCCGTTGATTTCCTGATCATGCCCAGGGATGGCGCCAAAATGATGGCCGACTTCTGGGCCACCATCGATGCCGTGATTTTCGGCCGCAAAACGCTCGACGCGGCCCGCAAGATAAGCGGCGGCTCGTACCGCTCCCCGGTATCGGTGCCGACCTACGTTTTTTCCCGGTCCCAGCCGCCTGGCGAGCGGGATGGCGTGACCTTCGTCAACCAGTCCCCGGCCAGCCTGGTGCGAAAGCTACGCAAGCAGCGGGGCAGGAATATCTACCACATGGGTGGGGGAGAACTGGCGCGCAGCTTCCTGGAAGCCGACCTGATCGACGAGCTGTCCCTGGGCGTCGTCCCGGTACTGATCGGAGAGGGTTTGCCCCTCTTCCCCGCGGGCTTTCCCCAGCGCAACTTCGCTCTGATTGAAAACAAAACCTACTCGCAGGGCTTGGTCCTACTCAACTACAAGCGCATCCGCACCAAGGCCAAGCGGAAGTCCTGAGAGCGGCCTTCGGGACCCGCCAAGCCTGGCCAAAAAGGGACACCGGGCCGGGGCGGCCTGTGATTTCCGGCCTGGAACCGGCCCAGGGCGGAGCCGAAATCCCCTGCCGGGGACGGTTTTTGACCCCTCCCGAGGCCTCAAAAAAATCCGAAATCTAAGGTCGCGGGACCGAACCGTAAGTGCTACCCTATTTGGACCACACTCCATCTTCAACCCTTGTCGGGCAATCCATACGGGATTGCCCGATTTTTTTGGGGCCTGCGCAAGCCTCTCAAAACCACCTTGCCGGAGTCGCGAGAGCGAAGAGGCTGCGGAAAAACCGTTCGAGGGAAGTGCCTGCATCAGGGAACGGCGAGGGTTCATGGCGCCACTAGGAAGCAGCGTTGATCTCCCTTGAAGAATCAACTTCGCGCGACATTTTCGGCAGCGCCTTCGACTCTCTTGCGTCCTGGAGTTCTCAGCGCATTCATGCGGCCAAAGCCGCACAACGGAAGACCAGGAAACCAGAGAGCGTGCCGCCAACCGTCCAGGCTTAGTGGATTAATTCACTACGCCCGGCGCAGCAACTCGGGCAGGGAGGAAGAGAACGCGCCCCGTGTGAGGACCTCGTCGCAACCCGCCGCGCGCGCCCGTTCGATCAGGTCCGTCCGCTCGTGATTCACAAAACCCACCACGGCCACGGCGGCGGAAGCCGGAGCGGCTTTCAGTTTGCCGATCAGCGAAACGGGATCCAGTGAGGCCTGCCCGAGATCGAGAATCACAAGCGCGGCTTCGCCGGCGGCTTTTTCGAGCAGGGTTTGCGCGGAGTTCACAAACTCCACACGCGCGCCCACCTGCTTGGCCGTCGCCGAGATTTTCGAGGAGAAGAAGAGATCCGAGACGCCGGCGATGACTTTCTTGTCGCTCATAGGATGGCTTTTACGATTGTAGCCCTCTCATTGTACGAGCAATGAAGGAACGGAGCCGGAACTCTCCTCCGTAAGGCTGCACGCGGACAGTTTCGCTTAGAGATAGGCTTGCGTGATTTCACGAAGGGCGGGATGGGGAAACTGTCCCCGGTGGCCGTCCCGGATTTTGCTGTAACCCGCGGAGTAAGCACAGGATGCCGTGATGAGCTTGGCAGTGACCGCCCTCCCGTGGAGCAGATATGAGCAGAAATGAGCAGATTTGAGCAGTTCTACAGAAAAGTAGCGTGGCATTGGAGCTGGTCCGCGTTCTCCGATTCGAGCATACCCTGCGAAGTCAAGCGAAACGGCGTCTTTGACGTGGATGTTGTTGATCCGGCGGGGGCGGAGACGTTGTGACTGTCGAGCTTCCCCAACATGCCGTGATGTGAGAACAGAGCTTCTTAGCTAGCTTCAACTATCACTTCGGTTGAAACAGTCGCTTGGTTGACGATCGCTGTGTACAGCGCCACGTCAGTTCTGTCCGTCTCGAGTGTGACAATCAAGCTATAGCGGGCTTTGCTGCCCCATCGGTTTAGGTAGCGTCTCTCGCGCCACCAGCCAGTTACCGGGTACACAGCGAGCTGACCAGCGGAAGCAAGCTCAGCGGCGGTTCCCTCCCACCAATCACAATGGATCGAACCTTGTGTACGACCATCGGGACCGACTACCCAAGGCTGCGTTGCACTACCGGTGAGCACGACATCATCACCACCCTCCGGTATGGAGTCGCTCAGACGACGAAGAAACTGGTCAGGCGTTTCAGTAGCTCGCTTCAGGTCAAAACGCAGGCCGTGGCTGGCATAGCGATGACGCCTCGTCCACCCACGGCGCCCGGGACTCGGTTCAATGAAGTACGAGAGCGTTACACGCATTCGGACGGTTTCGTGGCCAAGCTGTTGCAGAACCTCAATCGGCCAGGGGAGCGTGTGAACGTGCATTTCATTCGACTTCACCTCCGATCCATCAAGCCTGAAAGGCTGGATCTTCCCTTCAAATAGCAGTGTTGCCACATTCTCTGCGCTATAAGCGGCTCGAGAGAGATCGGGCACTCCGTAGCCATAGCAGCGAAGTCGCTCTTGAACTACGCTCCTGCTGGACCCAGGAAATCGGCGGAGCATCGCGTTAGTCCATCGAGCAGAGTGGACGGTAAGCCCTCGGACGGTTTCAGGCCACAATTGCGGATAGCGGCTCCAGATCCGGGCGGCCATCCGGGCAGCTGCCGCGGTTGCCGGGCTGGTGTCGCGAGTGACGGTCAACAACCTGCCACTCGGATGTACGGCCGTGGTTAGGATTCCAAGGTCCTCAGGCGTGTCTTTCGAGTCGTCGGGGCCCATCGCCCAGTTGCCCCCTTCCATCACAACATCGGGCTTAAGTGGCCAGCCTTGCCGATCATTTTGATCCCAAGCAAGTGACGTTCTGCTTGTAGGGGCAAGGTCACCCGCTGTTGCTATCGGCTGGTGCCCAGCGAAGTCTTCGTGCTGAATCATGACGAGGTCAGTCATGGCACCAATGGTAAGCGCGTTCCACGACTGACCGGGATCTTCGATTCCGCAGTCCTTACTCCTAATCATTGGATACTCGTAACCAGGAGCCGTGATTTGGTCACGCAAGTTGCCTGCTGCAACACACAATAGTTTTGGCGAACCTGTGACCTCGCCTCCCGCGATGAGTTGGTCAATGGCGGCGGACCACGATGACGGCAGATGCCCATCTCGGGCATCCGCCGTCACAGTTAGACAAGCAGCGCGGTTGCGTTGCGGCGAGACACTTTCGACACGCGCGACAGCTTCTTGAGTAAGACTTCCATAAAGTTCCGGATCGTTGTGATCATGCACCGATAGAATCTTCATGGACTCTAGACGATGTTGAAGCTCAATGGGGTCGTCGGACCGAAAAATATCGCCAAGGTTGCCGTAAAGGGCGATACCGGCCATTGCCGTTCCGTGTCGCTGGGGGTGGTCGTCTTGCGACCCCCAAGTTGGGTCTAGAGCTTGGGCGTCGGATTCTGCCAACGCCGGTTCGATCAAGGGATGATTCCGATCGACGCCCGTATCCAGCAGGCAAACACAGGGAGCCTCGAAGCTCGGAGGGATCAGTCGGCCAACGGCACCGGTAATGATATCGCTCTGAGATCTCGGTGTGAGGTCAACATACTCGGTTGCGACTTCCTTTGCACGACGCAACTCCGCAACACTGAGAAACAACCGAGGACTGCTCGCCCATTGGCGATAGGATCCTCCAACAAGAAGAACAACGCGGTCGGGGAAAGTGATGAACCGAGGTTTCACGCGCAATCCGAAAGCCTCCGCGGCTTCTCGGAACGCAGCATGCGTTGCCCTCACGTCGTTTCCTTCGTGATAGAGCCACACTTCCCACCAGATCACCAAGTCTGGCGGAGGGAAAGCGGCGGTGTCAGTCCAGAGGTCTTGCTCAGTTGCGAGCCGCACTGCGTCGATATTGTCAACGAGATCTTGATTCCTTGGGCGTCCGCTACGTTCATCAACTTGAGTCTCATAGCGGTCAATTACCGCCTTGAAAATTCTTGTCTTGCCAGAGGGCACTCGGACAGTGGCCCGCAACCTATCATCCCCGGGGATAACATTCAAGAGAATGATGCCCGACCGCTGTCTTTCCAGTGATTTCACGATTTCCAGCGTGCCTGGATGCATCTCATATGTCATCAATAGTGGGTCGTCTTGCCGCAGACCGCGTTGTCGGGCCGCTGCCTCGACCGCTCTCAAATCATTCCGAAGCTTCTCTGCGTGAGCGAAACGGTCTCTGGGTGGGCGCGAAAATTCACCCCCGCCCCCTCCGCCACGGTAGGTGTAGGGGTGGGAGCGTGGAGGTTCAACGATGCGGAGATGTGGAAGGTCACTCACTGCCTGGGTTGATGGCCACATCGGGCGGTTGGGGTCCCTGTCGCGCGTTGAGTGCCGCAACTAGGTCGTCGGTCCTAAGCGCTTTGCGGCCGGAGAGGACAGCTTCCTTGGCAGCTTCTTCGGCCGCTCGCACGATATCGCCGTGGCTGAGACCGCAAGCGGCTTTGATAACTCGTTCCCATCCCAGACGTTTCGTCTGAAACATAGCCAGGCGGTTCTCAACGAGAGGGCGGACGGCAGCCTCGGCCGGTAAGGTATACCGCAAAACGGCATCGAAGCGTCTAAAGAGAGCTCTGTCAAGCATTGGCAACAGATTTGTTGCGGCGACAATCAAGCTGGCCGAATTGTGTACCTCAAGAAACTGCAGGAATGAGTTAAGCACTCGACGAATCTCACCAATATCATTGCTTGCCCCACGGACACTTCCGATGGCGTCAAACTCATCGAAAAGATAGACGCCAGGTGCCGTCTCCATCGCTTCAAAGATAAGGTGCAATTTTGCGGCAGTCTCGCCCATAAACTTTGTGATGAGACTGTGAAGTTGAACGGACATAAGGGGAAGGTTGCATTCACCCGCGAGGGCCGACGCCGTCATCGTCTTTCCACATCCCGGCTGACCGACCAAGAGAAGACGCTGTCGCGGCGCTAAGCCGTGCGAACGAAGCCGTTCGCGTTGACGGTATTCGGTAACAACTCGGGTAAGCTCGGTGCGTAGCGCCTTCGGTAGTACCATATCGCACAAATGGGTTACTGGATAGGACGCGGTCAGAAGTCCTGCGAGGTCCCGTGGTGTCCTAGAGATGGGAACAACCGGCGCAGGACCCACATGTATCTCACGTCTTACAGCGGCAGTGTCGAGCAGAGCGCGCAATTCATCGGCAAGCTTCGTTCTTCCCTGCTTTGCGGACAAGGCGGCGATCTGCATCGCCACCGCACGAAAGCGGGCTTCATCTCGTTGCGTATGACTGTCAACGAGCGCTTTGATTTGCTCGGCGGTGGCCACGTTGTGGTACTCCCGGGTATCCTGCCGTCTTGATTCGGTGACGAATGGTCTTCACGAGGCTATTTTCGAAAACTTGCATGAGATGACCATTCCGTACCAGCACACAACCTCCCTGAAGCTATTGTCTCTCGATACGCTGGCCGCCGGATAGCTTACCCGATCATCAATTTTTCCACAATCGAGCGTTTTTTGCTGCCCTTAGAGTACTTCGTCGCGAGGATCTGCATTTTCTCAGATCGGCGACCTTTCTGTTTCCATACTATCGGGAGTCTGAGTATCCTAATCGCCCCGCGTAAACCGGCTAGCGATGGTAAGGACACTTACTTTCGGCTGGCTACGGAGGGGTTTTCCGTCGGGCCACTTCGCCAAGCGTTCCGCCGCGTTTTGCTACAGTAGGAATCTCAGTCTTCGCGGCGTCCTGTGGTTGCCGAAAGAGGCGTGCGAACGCACCGGTTCGCAGGGGATGACGCGGCCGCGTTCCAATCGTTCATGACATCCACACTTCAGAAAGTCGTCGTGGCCCACAGCCCCGACGCCGACGACGCCTTCATGTTCTACGGCCTTGCCACCGGGAAGGTCCGTTCTTCGCTGGTTCAGTTCGAGCATCACCTCAGCGACATCCAGTCGCTCAACGAGGCGGCGCACGAAGGCCGCTACGGCATGACCGCGATCTCCTACCATGCCTACCCCTATGTGGCCGATCGTTACATCCTGACGGCCTCCGGATCGAGCGTGGGCGACGGCTACGGGCCTATCCTTGTTTCGAAGCGGGCGCTGGCCCCGGCGGAGCTGCGGGGCAAGACCATCGCCGTCCCCGGCACGCTCACCACGGCCTATCTGACCCTTCGCCTGTTCGAGCCGGAGTTCGAAGCCAAGGTCGTCCCCTTCGACAAAGTTCTTGACGAAGTTGCCGCCGGCCGCGCCGATGCCGCGCTGGTGATTCACGAAGGCCAGCTCAGCTATCACCAGTCCGGTTTTCATCGCATCCTCGATCTGGGCGCCTGGTGGAAAGAGAAGTACGATCTGCCCTTGCCGCTGGGAGCGAACTGCGTGCTGCGGTCCTTGACGCCCGACGTGCAGCGCGAGTGCCGCGACCGCTTGCGCGACAGCATTCAATACGCCCTGGAGCACCGCGAAGAGGCGCTTTCCTATGCGCTGGAATTTTCCCGCGGTCTCGATCAGCCCACGGCCGAGAAGTTTGTCGGCATGTACGTGAACCATCACACGCTCGATATGCTGCCCGAGGTCGTCGAGTCCGCCCAGAAGCTGCTGGAGATGGGCCACGACGCCGGCCTTGTTTCCCAGCGCGTCAAAATCGACTACGTATAGTCGAGTCCGTATAATGTGAGAAGCTGCGAGCGGTGAATCTCACAAGAGGACTGCCTGCCATGAAACTTCTCCGGTCCGCGTTATTCGTTTTCGTTGTCGTTTGTCTATTGCCGCTGGCCCTGCCGGCGCAAGACGCCAAGAGCACCGACCCGAAAGACCGCCAGAAAGCCGCCAAGCAGCTTGGTGAGCGAGGCTCTTCGGCCGATATCCCCGTTCTCGCCGAACTGGTGAAAGATCCCGTGGAAGACGTGCGCGCCGAAGCCGTCAATTCCATTGTGAAGATCGCAACACAACACAGTCTGCCCCCGCTGATTGAGGCAACTCGCGATCCGGTGCCGGAGATTCAAGCCATGGCGGTGGACGGCATGGTCAACTTCTACTACCCGGGGTACGTGAAAAGCGGCTGGACCGGGGCTGTCAAGAAGTTCACCAGCAACTTGAAAGACCGTTTCCGCAGACCCGACCCGATCGTGATTGATCCGTATGTCACCGTCGATCCCAACGTCGTCCAGGCCATCGCACGCGTGGTCGTCGGGGGGACGAGCATGGACTCCCGCGCCAACGCGGCGCGCGCCGCGGGTATTCTGCGCGACAAAGCCGCGCTGCCGCAACTGCTCGAGGCGCTGCGCTCCCGGAACACAACCGTGATTCTCGAGTCGGTGCAGGCAATCGAGAAAATCGGCGACCGCGCCGTCGGTCCCTCTATGACCTTTCTGCTGCGCGATCTTGACGAAGACGTGCAATTCGCCGTAGTCCAGGCGATGGGGCAATTGCTGGTTGAGGAAGCCATTCCCGACTTGGTGGATCTCGCCAAAAACAGCAAAAAAAAGAGGATCCGCCGCCAGTCGCTCATCGCATTGGGGAAAATGCCGAAGCCTGATCACCGGCCGCTGTTTCAGCAGTATCTGAGCGACAAGGACAATCAGATGCGCGCCGCGGCCGCCGAAGGAATCGGGCGGCTGGGGAACGAGGCCGACCGGCAGATGATTGTGGATGCCTTCGCGCGGGAAAGATCGGAGTCGCCTCGGCTTTCGATGGCCTTTGCGGCTGTCAAGCTTGGCGATATGACGTTCTTACCCTACCTGCTGGACGGCCTTAACTCGACGTTTCACCGCGGCGAGTCACGCCCGTTTCTTGTGGAGCTGGCGCGCCAGCCCGAAGTGCTCAACCGCCTCTATGAGCCTTTGATCGCGGGCACGATCAACCAGAAGAAAGAACTGGCCTACGTGATCTCGTTGAGCGGCACGCGCGAGAGCATGGAGCACCTTGAAAAGCTGACACGCGATTCGAATGCGGATGTCGCCCAGGAGGCGCTCCGGGCGCTCAAGAATCTGCAGGCCCGCGTTTCGGGCTAGGATATCCAGCCAGTCAAACAGCTTGGGGCCGGGGCCAGGGACGTCGCCATGAATGAAAGGAAGCAAGCCGCGCCGCAGAATACAGCGCCGGGGCCTTCCAGGCACGAGGACTTGTGTCTGTTCTGCCCGCGGTGTTCGAGCCGGCTTGCCGAGTCGAAGTGCAAACTGGTCTGTGAGAAATGCGGCTACTACATGAGCTGCGCCGATTACTATTGATGGCGCCGGAGCGTGGCGGAATTGATTAACTTCCCCTGAGGGATCGCGATTCCTATTCTCGGTCCACCTTCCCGTCTGCGCCGTTTACGCCACACCCGGGTCAGAGGTGTGGGCCTCGTTACATCCTTGACCCTTGATCCCTCTGCGGCAGCGGGCCCGCCCGGGGAGCTGCGCTGCGCCTTTCTGGCCGACCCTCACATCGCAGCCGATCCCGAGCGCACGCACCACGGCAGCAACATGAGTCAGAACCTGGAGCGCACGGCCGCGGAAGTGGCGTCCGTTTCGCCGGAGGTTGCATTCCTGGTGGGCGACATTGCTTTCGAGCAAGGCTGTCCGGGCGACTATGAGCAGTTTCGCCGGCTTGTGAAACCTCTGGAGGCCGTGACGCCTCTCTGCCTCACGTTGGGCAACCACGATGACCGCTCAGCTTTTTTCGGGGCGTTCGGCCTTGTCTTCCCCGCCGCCGACGTGAGTCCGGAGAAATCGATTGTGGTTTGCGAGCGCGAGCCGTTCCGCATCATCCTGCTCGATTCGCTGTTTCAAAATGATCTTGTGCCCGGCCTGCTCGGGAAGGCGCAGCGGGATTGGCTCGGAGATTTTCTAGCCGCGGCCACGCCGATAATCACGCTCGTGTGCGTGCATCATCCCCTGGCGGACGGCGACACGAACTTGCTCGATAGCTCGCGCCTGGGGGACATCCTGCGCCCGCACTCCTGCGTTAAGGCGGTCATCCACGGGCATGACCATGCCTACCGCCACGGCAGTGAGAGCGGCCTGCCGGTCATCGGTCTGCCCGCGGTGGGGATGCCTCTGCAAGGGAATGAGGCGCTTGGCTGGATCGAGGCGCGCCTCGATGAGACAGGCGGCCGCTTGCGCTTTCACGCCGCGGGTGGTGAGCAGACGGACACGCCGGCGGACCAGTATCTAGCGTGGAGAAGTTGAGCAGGCCCGAAGCGGTCAGAGCGTTCAGCGGTCCTGCGCGGAGATTGCGGCGCCATCGTCGTAGCTGGCGGCAGCGGCGGTTCGTACACCGCCGTTGGTCACGTGACGCTCGATAAGGTCCACCAGCCGGCGTGCCCGGTCGATCATACCGGGTTCGGCGTCTCCAAGGCCCTCAAAGTCGCGAGCCGCTTCGATCGCATACCTCCGCGCCATTTCCAGCCGGCCGCTGTCGCGCAGCGCGATGGCCAGGTCGAAGCGTGCATGCGCCGCCCTGATCTTGCTGCCTTCAAGCTCCGCGTGCCGGATGCATTCGCGGTAGTAGGGCAGAGCGCGGTCGAGGTCGCCCATGGCGTAGCAGACATGGCCGAGCTGCTGATTGTGCCGCGACAGACTCGAATGATCTTCAGGAGAGTCTTGCACCAGAGCCCGCTGATAGTATTTGCGCGCGCTGCTAAGGTGGCGGATCAGATCGCGCTCCGGATGATTTGCCTGCCGCGCTTCGTTGAAACGCTCCCAGGCGACCTGCCCCAACAGCGCCAGACAGGCGGCTTTGCCGGCGCGGTCTTCGGGGTCGGTCAATTCCAGACTGTGCCGCAGCCAGCGTTCCGCCGTTACCAGGTTGCGTACCGCGAGGATCTCCGCATAGTGCTGCCCAAGCTCGCGGGCCCATTTTGCGGCGGGGCGGGTGTCGCGGAGCTTTTCGCGAAGCCGAACCGCCTCTTCGTCGACGTCCGAGGATTCGAATCCCTGGCGTCTCAAAATCTCGCCGAGCCGAAAGAGGGATTCGGCCAGAGTCCTCACAGCCCGCGATTCCTCTTCGCCGAGCTGCTCGGTTGGCATCGAGAGATAAGGTTCCGCCTGCTGTCGATCCCATTGCGCGCACAGCACTTCGTAGGCCTCGGCCGTATGGAGCCTCTGTCTGGCTCGCGCCAACCGCGCCGCAATTCCCGTAAGCGCTCGCCAGAAGGCTTCGCGGCCCGGCAAGGGCTCTCGCGAGCTTTTGTCGGCGCAGTGAGGGTAGAAGCGATCCACCATGTCCTTCAGCCGCGCGATGCGTCCCGTTCCCTGGTAGAGCGCGCCCAGACCCCGCACCGGACCAGCCGCCAGGTCCCACCATTCGTTCTCGCGCGCCAAGTCTATGGCAAATAGAAGGTTCGCTTCAAAGGCGTCCAGATCGGCGATCGTGTCGGAGTTCCCGCTTTCAGATTCGCGAAAGCAGCGGTCCGCGAATTGATTTAGGACCACGCCGAAAGACTTCTTCACGCACTTGACCGCGTCCATCTTCCGCGCGAGCAGAGTCGAGAGAGTCATCTGGTCGACCGGCGTGCGGGGCGCCGCGGGTTCGTCGTCTTCGTCTGCCTGCGCTCTGGCTTCCGCGGCGTCTTGGGACGCGGTCAACGCTTCGTCGTCCGCTTCATGGAGCTGTGGGCTTGGGACCCCCGCCGCGCGTTTCTTTGGCTTGTCGAAAACCGCGTAGTACTTTTTGAAGAGTTTCTCCAGAAAGGGAGGGAGCACTGGGTGAATCGCGAAGAGGCCGTTGCCTTTGTCCTCGAGCAAACCCTGCGCGGCGGCGCGCTCCAGCAGCCGCGATCCAAAAACCTCGGTTAGATCCGGGACCTCGTTGGCCTCGGCTGCCTCGTTTCTCTCAACCTCCCACGGTGTCATGCCAAGCTTCAGAAAGACGGGCTTGCTGACGGTGCGCTTGAACAGGTGGAGCAGCGCCAGGAGCTTGCGTTCTCCGCGGCGGAAGGCGTTCTGAAGAATGAACTGGATCGTCGCCCGCAGAGGCTCTTCCAGACCGTCCTTGGGAGCCGACTCCCCGGAGATCTCGAGAGCGCGAATTTGCTCGACGAGATTTTGCGCCTGAGTACGGGTCCGCAAATCCTCCGAAGCGACAAAGGCTGCCAGACAGCGCACGACCAAGGGGTTGCCGCGGGAGTATTCGAGCAGCGGGGACCAATCCTCCAGCCGTTGGAGCGAGCCGCCCTGCCCTTCGACAACGTGGCGGGCAAGACGCAGTCGTTCCCTCATGGCCAAGGGCGGCACCTGGATGCGAACCGACAGGTCCTCCAGCCATGATCCCTCGTGCTGGCGCGAAACCAAGACGAATCTCGCCGGGGTCGCTTCGGCATGCTGCAAGAACTCCATCAGGTCTTCACGTCTTTCGACGCTCCACCTTGGGCCCTCGGGGTCGGAGATGCGTTCAATCGAGTCCCATATCCACAAGACGGGAACGCGATGAAGCACGTGTAAAGCCACGTCGATGCGGTCACTGGAGGAGAGAGTCTCCCAGCGATAGCCCGCCTTATCAAGCGCTTCCCAAAAGACGCCCGCCAGCTGGTCAAGCAACGTCGCCAGCGGCTGGTATTGCTCAAAGGACGTGTAGAGAACGGGGCCGTCGACGCCGCCCGTTTTCCGGCACCAGCGTGCAAATTCCGCGGCCAACGCCGACTTGCCCATGCCGGGCCCGCCTTGCAGCAGGATGATGGAATGCGTGTGCCACACGCTATCCATTTCGAGCAGCGTTTCTTCCATGCCCCAGAAACCGGCGGCCGGCTGCAGGGGAGCATTGGCATAAACCAAGTCGGGAGTCTTGGGCCGCTGCGCCTCGCCGGAGGGGGGTGCAACGCGAACGCCCTTCACCAGCCGTTGGGCGGTTGCTTCGTAAACCACGGGTGTCGGCCAGTCCTGCAATTGCGCCGGCCCGTAAGCGATCTGCCGGCGCGGGTGGCGCTGCAGGCGTTTGCGCTGCTGATTCACGGTCTGCCCGAGGGGAAGCCCTTGGCCCAGCCAGGAATATGTCTTGAGTAGAAACTGTGCCGATGTTTCCAAATCGACGTTGAAGGGAAGGTGAAGGACGCTTTCCACACCCTCCTGCATAGCGTCGTCGGCCACGGAATGGAAAACCTCCGCCTGAGAGGCCACGTCCGGTGGCGCCACCACGCCTCCCGCCGCGGACGAGGCGGCCCGGCAAGAATTAAGGACGAGCGAGGGCACCTGGGCCTCCCTCATCAGCGCTCCCAGCGACCGCCCGTCCACAAGCTGCATGCTTCCTTCCGCCGTCGGGTTGTTGAACAGCATGTAGCCGTGAGCCTCGGGGAGCACCTGAGTGCAGATGTGCCTGCTGAGGTCGCTGCCCACATTGGCTGGGATACCTTTGGTCTCTATATCGGCGAAAACCCCAAAGCCGTCGATTTGCAGCACGTGATACGGCTGTCCGATTGCTTCAGCTTCGAGCAGAACGTTGTGCAATTGAGCGAACGTGGGCGGCCGCAAGAGTTCGACCGAGACGGGGTGGCGGGCATCGGCCGCAAGGTTATCAATGAGCCAGTGCGCCGTCGAGCGAAACGGCAGATGCGGCGCCAGGGGCGGACGAGACGCTACCAGCAAAACTCGCAGCGGCCCGTCATCCGGCGCCACCTCCATGGCCACCAGGGGTTGTTTGGCCGGCTTACGAACGAACGCACCGGAGTCCGAGGCAAGCGCCAACCCGGTCTCCGGGTCCCGCATCAGTTCCCAGGGCAGAAACAGACAGCCGGGCGCCGGCGGTGTCACCAACTCAATGCGGTTTTGCGAGAGCTGTGGAACGAACTGCTTCCAGAGCTTCTGCGTTTCAGCTCCTCCGAAAATCCAAGAGAACAACTCCGCGCCGATCGCGGTCAAACGCTCCGCCGCGCGCGCGGCGTCCGCGTCCCGGGGAGGCAGCGGGCATTCCAAAAAATCTTCCCAATACCAGCGCAGCAACTGGCGGTCTTCGGCCCTAACATGGAAGGCGAAGCTGGCCGTGGCCCGGCTTTCCACGGACTCACCCTGGAGCAGAGAAACCTCCGCCTCATAGCGGCCCGGCTCGGCGGGAGACACCGAGATGCGCAGCGTCAAAGATGATGCCACGAGACTAACTTATTACACCGTCTCCGCGCGGCAGGCCATTTTCGAGGCAATCGGCAAAAATTTAAATCTGTCTAGGGACGCCGCCTGAGCAGGCCTAGGGCTTCTCCCGGAGTGGGGAAGGCCGTGGGCGGGTACGAAATGCTTCCCCAAAAAAGCGGCCTCGGTCTTTGCCTTTGGGCCGAAAATCCAGGAATAAGCCGCCCGCGCGGATACTTTTATTTTCAACGGCTCCAAGGCCGCCTTGTTAGAGGCAGAACAAAGCAGATGGCCGGCGCCGTCTGGATAAGGTGTGGACGGCTGCTGTGTGGGCGAAGCGCACGCTGCCTTCTCGGACATGGCAGCCCATCAAGCTGAGGCGCTACATCTGCCTGGCTGGAGTAGAATAGTCGCTTCACGTCTTTTCGTTTCGACTGGGCCCGGTCCGGGAATTCGCACAGCGAGGCTTGCCTTCTCATGGAGCAACGATTTATCCGCATTCGCAACCGCATCATTAATCTTGCGGCCATCTCGTACATCCGGTTCTACGACGATATCGACCGGATCGACATCCGGCTGCTGGGGCCTTCCGTGGATGTCTCTCTGACGGTCACAGTGGAGGGTGAAGAAGCCGTACCGGTGCGGCAATTCTTCCTGCAGTCGGGGTTGGTCAACGACCTGCGGCCTCCGGCGAAGTAAGGCGCTCTCGCCCGGCTCGACCGTTTCCTGGTTTGGGAGTTATTGCTCCCGTGCATTGCGATGTCTCTACCGCACACCTCCGTGGATGACGGCCAAGAGGAGCTTTAGGCCGATCACAATCAGTCCGACCACAGCCGCACCAGACAACAACGCCGTCAGGATGTTGCTCCATCCGAGGTTCCGCTGCGGCATCGATACCTCCTTTCTACGAATCTCCCGAAAACGGCAAAGCCAGCCTCGCTGCCGATCGCTGCTGGATGATTGCGGGAATCCGGCACTAGGAATTCCTGCCATGCCTCTATCGTAGGGCGCCGCAACCGCGAGTCAGCTACTGGGTCTTTTCGAGGTCACTTGTCTTATGCTAACGAGTTCGTGATTCAGGGGAGGAGGAAAGAGGCTTGGATCCCCACCCGCCGCGCCACCGCCTCCGCCGCCTGGTAGCCGCTGCGCACTGCGCCCTCCATGGTGGGGGGCCAACCGGTATTGGTCCAATCGCCCGCGAGAAACAGATTCGGGAATCGGGTTTCGGGCCCGGGCCTCGCCGCGTCCAGGCCCGGGGCCGGTGAGAATGTCGCCCGGACTTCCTTGATCACCTGCGAGCGCAGGAGCACAGCTTCCCGGGCCGCCGGGAAGAATTCACGCAAATCGGCCAGGCTGAGATCCACAATCTCTTCGCGGCTCATGGACAGGAGAGATCGCGAAGCGCTGACGACCGCCTGCACATAGTTGCCAGGCTTGCGGAACAGCCATTGCAGCGTGCGGTCGAGCAGAACAGCGTGGGGAAGCTGCGTGATCGGACGATCGAACCAGAGGTGCACGCCCGTGATCGGCGAGTGAGCGAACTTTTCCAGTGGCAGGTCGAGACCCGGGACCAACGCAGACAGTTTCTCAAACGGCACGGCGACGACGAAGTAGTCGAATCGTGATTCGGTGACATCAAGCCGCTCGACGCTCGAGCGCAGATGCACACGCACATTCGGGCCGAGCCCCTGGTCGAGCGCCGGGGAATAAAGGTCGGCGAGGGGCACCGAAGGGATGCCCATTTCGTAGCTGGTGCGGCTGCCGAGCAACCCGTCCGCGAATACTTGGAAGCCCCAACGGGCGGAAGCCGTCTCCGGCTCTTCGTTGAGCGCGCTCACAAGGATCGGCCGCCAAAAGCGCTGCATGGCCGCTGGCGTGGTTTTTCTCGAGAGCAGCCAATCCCCGATTGAGAGTTGGTCGAGATCAGAACGGGTTCTCTCGCGTCGCACCGCGAGTAGCGCCGATACCACGGACCATTTGTCGGCGGGTCCCAAGGCGGAAAACCGCGACAGCGAGCCGAGCAAGTGCAGCGGTGCGGGCAGAAGGCCGCGCTTCAGTGTATCGACGCGTCCGCCCGGCTGGACGAAATGGATCTCGTCGTAGAAACGGATCTTACCGGCAACGCCGACCCTGCGGTAGAAGTCCAGCAGATTCGTAAAGCAACGCAACAGCACATGCTGGCAGTTGTCGATGCGCTCGGAATCAGGGTCGGATGGCTGAGACGGAAAGGACGTCGCGCGGCCGCCCAGGAAGGGCTTCGCCTCATGCAGGTCGACCTCGAAACCCAGCGCCCCGAGAGCAGCGGCCGCAGATAGACCCGCGAGTCCGCCGCCGACAATCATGACCCGGGGAGGAGTGTTAGGCACGGGAGATCAGAAGTGCGTGAGGAGCCGATGCGTCACGGGGAAAACGTATCTACAACCGCTTCTCGAAAAAAGGCAGACCGTTCATACCGGCGGGAATCGCCGCTTTGTCCACTCGCATCTGCAACGCGCGCGCCATGATCCAGACTTTTTCGTGTATGCCCAACCGCGCCCGGCGGGCGTAGACGTCAAACCGCAGATCGCGAATGCGCCGCAAAATGCCGTAGTAAATCGAAATCATCGCCCACAAGCCCGGGCGGCTCTCGGGACGCACCATGCCGAGGATCGGCGCAGCCTCGCGGTAGTAACTGTTCGCGCGGTCCCACTCAAACTCCATGATCGCGGAACCGGGCGTCGAGCCGCCGCTCGATCAAATCATCGGCTGACAACCCGAAGCGCCGCAAGTCTTCCGCCGGCAGGTACACACGGCCACGCTCGGCGTCTTCGCGCACGTCCCGCAGAATGTTCGTCAACTGAAACGCGATACCGCATTTTTCGGCGAGGGCAAGAGCGCGGTCCGATTCATATCCGAAAACGTGGATGGAGGTGAGTCCGACCACCGAAGCCACCCGATAGCAATAGCGGTAGAGATCATCGAACGTTTCGTAGCGTGTGGTCGTCAAGTCGCTGCCGACGCCTTCGATCAACTCGAAAAAGTATCCGGGCGGGATATCGTAACGCTGAATCGTCTCGTGAAAAGCAGGCAGTATCCGGTCGCCGTCATACTGGCCCCGCAGCGCCTTTTCCAGAGCGCCTTTCCAATCGCCGAGCAGGCGCCCCCGCCCGTGCGCGGTTCCCGATCCGTCGCTGATGTCGTCGCAGTAGCGCATGAACGCATAGAGCGCGCACATCGCCCGCCTCTTCTCCGCCGGCAGCAACAGAAAGGAGTAGTAGAAATTGCGTGCGCGCGCCCGAGCCATGGCGCGACAGTAGGCAAAAGAGTCCTCAACATTCGCCACAGCTGTCTTCGCGTTCGTCATGCCACGCTGCGCCGCCGCATTGGTTCCGAGTGATCAGTATCAAAATATTGCCGCTTGGCGGCCTGCGCCAGCAACAACAGCCGCCGGGCCTTGCTCAAGGCGGGCCGTTCGGAAAGGACGTCGTAGTCCCGGCGGCGAATCAAATGGAGAATCGCCATACCGCCGCGGCTGAAAAGATCGAGATCGAAAGCGAGGCGGCGATCCACGGTGCCCGTTAGCGGAAGCCCCTTCAGAAAAAGGTCCTCCGCGTGATCCACCAGCTCGCGCATCAGGCCGCGGAGCTTCTCGCCGGCGCGTCCTTGCTTGATGTCGTGCTCGAGATGAAACGGCGAATACTCATACCGCTCCATGTATTCGAGCGGAATGTAGATGCGGCCAATTTGGAAGTCGCGCGTGACATCCTGCCAGAAGTTTGTCAGTTGCAGGGCGGTGCAGGTGAAGTCCGACAGCGCGAAGCGCTCGTCGCCGGCATAGCCGCAGACATACAGCACCAGGCGCCCAACCGGATTGGCCGAGCAACGGCAGTAGTCGAGCAGGTCGTGCAGGGTTTCGTACCGAGTCTGGCGCTGGTCGCGCATGAACGCCTGAATCAGGTCGGCGAAAGGTTGGCGCGGAATCTGGCGCTTTTCGACGGTTTCCGCCAGCGCCACGAAGACCGGATGCAGCGTCCGGCCTTCATACATGGCGTCCAACTCGCCGTTCCACCAGTTGAGCAGTTCGAGGCTGCGCTCCGGATCGCCAATCTCGTCGCCCAGATCGTCGGCCCAACGGCAAAAAGCGTAGACGTTGTAGAAGTCCTGCCGAAGCTCCCGAGGCAAAAGGAACGTTGCGACGTGAAAGTTCTCGTAGTGCGAGCGAGCGAGCTGCCGGGTGTAGGCGCGGGCTTCTTCCGGCTTAGACGGGGGCCCGTCGGTTCCGTAGCGGGCCACGTACTCGGCGGGTAAAAGGGCTCGGTTCACAATCAGATCATCCGCGGACCCGGCTAGCATCGCGAGCCGCCCGCCCCGGCAGAGCAGCGGTCCACGCCATCAGGCCGATGGCGGAATCGTCACGGCAGAATGGCCGTTTTCAAATGGCCGTTGTGACTCATCATGTGGCGGAAGACATCCAGCAGGTCGGTAAGAGGCGCCTCGTTGATCACGAACTCGGAAGCGCTGATCTTGCCTCCGCTAATGACGTCGAGCGCCCGGCGGATGTGCGCCGGCGTATGGTGAAAACTCGATTTGATCGTGACCTCGGAATAATGAAGCTGGGAGGTGTCGACGCAAACCTGGCTGCCGGTAGGGCATCCGCCGAAAAGATTCACCGTGCCGCCCGTCCGCACCATTTGTACCGCGCCTCGCCAGGTATGCGGCGATCCCACGGCTTCGATCACGATGTCGGAACCGCGCCCCTGGTCCGTGAGGCAGCGGACCTGGTCCACGGGCAACTCCGTCTGGCCTGCCAGCAGAATCTCATCCGCGCCCATCCGCTGTGCCCGCTCCAGTTGCATCTGCCGGCGTCCCACGGCGATCACGCGCGCTCCGGCCAACTTGGCCAGCCGAACGAACATCAGTCCGATCGGCCCCAGGCCGATCACCGTTACGGTGTCACCCTCGCGCAGTCCTGCTTCCTCCAGGCCACGCAGTACGCAGGCAAGCGGTTCAACCATGGCCGCTTCCCGATAACCAATGCCTTCCGGAATCTCATGCGCGTTGCATTCCACGATGGCTCCGGGAATACGCACGTACTCGGCGTAGGCGCCGTTATTGAAGAGAAGATCTTCGCAGAGGTTCTCCTGATCCCGGCGGCAGTAATAGCATTTCCAACAGGGCGCGGAATTCGCAGCCACCACGCGCTGCCCCGGCCGGAAGGCCTCCACATCGGAGCCCACGGCGACCACGTCTCCGGCCAGCTCGTGCCCCAGAATGGCGGGCGGCTTGATCATGCGGGCGTGATAGCCCCGGCGGAAAACCTTGAGATCGGTGCCGCACGTCAGCGCCACGCGAACCCGCACGAGAATATCCGACGGTCCCAGCTCGGGCACCATGACCGGCTCCACGCGAAGCTCCTCTTTGCCGTAGAGCACGCCGGCCAGCATCGTTTCTTTCACAGTGTCATTACCTCTGCGGGTGCATGATCAGTTTGAGCGAGCCGTTGCCGGGCTTGCAAGCCAGATCGATGCCCCGTTCCATGTCTCTGAGCGGGAGCCGGTGTGAGATCAGATCTTCTACCGGAAAGTCGTTGTGCCACACAATGTCGGCGGATTCCTGTTGCAAGTCAATCGCGGCGCTATAGGATCCCAGCAGCATCCGCTCGCCGACGCAGATGCTCGGTCCGCTTAGCTGGAACTGCTCGGCAGCCGCAGTCTGCGCGAACAGCATGATTCGTCCGCCAGGACGCGACGCTTCGATGGCTTGCTCGACAATCCCCGGCGCGGAGGCGGCGACTATCACCACATCGGCTCCGCGGCCGCCGGTGACGTTTTGTGCCTTCGCCGCAATGTCTTTATCGGCCGGGTTCCAGGCCTCGCGCGCTCCCAAGCGCAGGGAGGTCTCCCGCCGCGATGGAATCGGATCCGTTGTGTAGACTCGGTCGGCGCCTCTTTGCTTCAACAGCATGGTAAATAGCAACCCGATCGGCCCTTGCCCCATTACCAGCACCGTTTCGTCCGGCTCGGGAGCACACTTGACGACAGCCTTCAGGCAAGTGTTGACCGGTTCCACAAAACTGGCCCGGTCGAAATCGATGCCGTCGGGGATCTTGACCACGCCGCGGCGCACAATCCAATCCATCACGCGGACGTATTGCGCGAAGCCTCCACCGGCAGGCTCAAACCCGGCGGTGACGCCCACCTTTTTGTACGTTGCGCACTGCGCGTAGTTCTTGTGACGGCAGTAGAAGCACTCCAGACAAGGAATGTGGTGAAAGAGGCAAACTCGATCACCCTGTTTAAAACCCCTAACGTCGCGTGCCGCCACGGCCACCACCCCCGCCGTCTCGTGCCCAAAAATCCTCGGCGGCGAGAGCAGGTCATACTGAATTTTCTTCAGGTCGGTGTGGCAGATGCCACACGACTCGACGCGCACCAGCAATTCGCCGGGGCCGATTTCGGGCACCGGGACTTCGCGCAACTGAACACGGCTCCCGCCCTCGTAAACCGAGGCGGCCATCAGTTCGGGGATCGCCGGTGATGTGGCGCTCATTCTTCCGTTATGACTCGAATTCACAACCCTGGAGAAAACTCCCCAGCGCCTGACAGGCGGCCTCGGCGTTGCGGCGCAAAGCCCACAACTCTTTCAAACTACTCGGCTCCAGCGCCACCTGCGCCGCCAGTTCCCAGCCTGAAAACGTACCGTCGTCGCGGCGGGCGCGATTGAAATCCAGCGGAAACGATGCCGCTGCATCGTCGCTGATCGAGCGCACGCAGTAAAACGGCAAGCCGCGAATCTGAGCTTCCGCCGCGACCGCGGATGCCTCCATGTCCACCGCCTCCGCGCCCTGGTCCCGAAGATCCGCCTTCGAATCGGCGTCCTGGATGACGGTGTCCACCGTCAAAAGCCGGCCCCTGCGGGCCCCCTCCGGACAAAACGCAGGTAATCTTACAGCATACTCCACCTGGGTTCGGAACTCTATGACAAGACTGGGCAAAAAAGTGTCGGCCACACGGAAATCGGGATCGAGTGCGCCCGCCACGCCGGTCGACACCAAAGCCGAAACCGCGAACTGCGCGCAGGCGGTTTCGACGGCTTGGCGGGCGTTCGCCCGTCCCGGACCGTGCGCCGCCAGTATCGCCAGTCTGCCGTTGAGTGCGCCCCAGGCAGCCCAGCGCAACCCGATCTCGCAGGGAGCAAAATGGCCTTCCAGCCCGCAAAGGGGCTTGAACTCGCGCCAATTGGCCGCAACGAGCAGCAAGATCGGCTCGGTCGGACTCGGGCGAGTCTTCGCCTTCGGGCGAATGCTGGGCAGTACCGGAGGATTCATGACAAAAGGCGCATGTGAGACGGATCACACGCGGACGGCAAAGGCCGGAGCAAGCCCCATTCTAAGGGCTTGGCAGGAACCTTAGTGATAGGGTGTTTCGCTGAACGAGGCCGCGTGGAAGCAAAAATAGCCCCGATGTTGCGTTAGACACGGGCTTAGGGCCCAATGGAGAAAGGAGCTTCGCCAAAACGCTCTATCCCTCCGCCACGGTGTTTTTCAGGATGCCGATGCCGTCGATTTCGACTTCAACCGTATCCCCCGGCTTCATGGGACTTGTCTTGCCAGGCGTACCGGTGTAGATGACATCGCCGGGCGTGAGCGTTACGTACTGACTCACAAAACTGACGACCTGGGACGGGGGGAAAATCAAATCACTCACCATTTGCGACTGTTTGACCTCTCCGTTGTGGCGAAGCTGCAGGCGGCAGTTGGCATAGTCCAGACCGACGGCGATCGACGGGCCAAGCGGCCCAAAGGTGTCGGACCCCGAGAATCGGCTAGTGTAACAAAGTCCTGCGCGGCGTCCGCTGGTCCAGGTCGTAGGCACGGCGAGTAAACATGTCGCCATAAAGGGCGGCACAGGACGTTCGAAAGCATGTGCACATTTCATTGCTACGGTGCTTGCGGCCCTGTCCCGTACTCCACCTCGATCATGAACAATCCGCGGCCGGGTACCGTCGGCCCGGCGGCCGACCGCTGCTTCGCGGTAAGAATGGCATCCACTTCTTGCGGAGGGTGAACCCCCCGGCCCACATCGAGCAGCACACCCACGATGTTGCGGACCATGTGATGCAGAAAACCCGTGCCGCGAACGCGATACACAAGCAGCATCTCTTTTCGCGTGAGTATCGAAGAAAAAACTGTGCGTACGGTCGATTCCTTACCGGGCGCGTTTGCGGCGGCCAGCGAGCGGAAATCGTGCGTGCCCTCAAAACGCGCGGCAGCCTCGATCATCGCCGGCTCATCGAGCGGGTACGGATGCGGATAGACGTAGCGGGAGAGAACCGGCGGGCAAACCTCGCCCCGCCAGATGCGGTATTCGTACGTTTTCGCCATCGCGGAGCGGCGCGGATGAAAATCCGCGGCGACTTCTTCGACCTCGAGAATACGGACGGCGTCGGGCAACCAGCGGTTCATCGCCTTTCGCAGGTTTTCAGTGGGGATCGGATTTGCGAGCGTTGCCGACGCGATTTGCGCCAGAGCGTGCACGCCCGCGTCGGTTCTGCCAGCGCCATGCACCTGCACCGGCCGGCCCTCGATCTCGGTTAGGACAGATTCCAGCAGCCCCTGGATCGTCGGCAAGCCCGGCTGCACCTGCCAGCCATGAAAATCAGTGCCGTCGTAGGCGATCTTCAGTTTGAGATGGCGCATGGGTCCCAGGTTGGAGGATGCTTGGCGGAGCGGATGCAGGCCGGTGTTCCAGAAACGCGGCGGTCAGCGCTCGAAAGCGACCTTGCCCGCCACGATGGTCATGACGCACTCGGTCTTCGGGATCTCGCTCTCTTCGATACTCATGATGTCACGCGAGAGGACTGTAAGATCAGCCCACTTCCCAGGTTGGATCGACCCTCGCTGCTCTTCCTCGAACGTGGCATAAGCGGCCCAGAGCGTCAGCATCTTCAGGGCTTCTCCGCGAGAGACTCTTTGTTCGGGACGCCAGTGCGATTGCGACTTCCCCTCCAGATCTTTGCGGGTGACCGCCGCATAGATCTCGATGAGCGGATCGCCCTTTTCCACGGGCGCGTCGCTGCCTCCGGCGATGCTGACGCCCGTGTCGATCAGACTGCGCCAGGCGTACGCACCGGCCAAGCGCTTGTCGCCCAAACGGCTCTTGGCAAAATATAGATCCGAGATTGCATGCGATGCCTGCATCGAGGGGATGACGCCGAGCCGGGCAAATCTGGGGATATCCGTGGTATCGAGGATCTGGGCATGTTCGATGCGCCACCTGGGCTCGGCGATCTTGCGCTCCGAGGCTGGTACGTTGCCAAGAGCCTTTTCGTAAAGATCGAGCGTGAAACGGTTGGCATGGTCGCCGATGGCGTGTGTCTGCACCTGAATACCCTGGCGCAAGGCGCTCTCAAACATCGGCAACAACTCTTCCTCGCCGAACATCAGCAACCCGCGCCCGCCGCCATCCGCATAGTCATCCAGAAGGGCCGCACCTTTCGATCCCAGCGCGCCATCGATGGAGACCTTAATACCGCGTACGGTGAAAAGTCCGCCGTAAGCGCCCACGACCGGACCTTCCGAAAGCAAGCGGCTGGTATCGGAGCTGGGGCCCCGCACCGCATCGTAGAGCCGGAGCGGAATCTCGCCCGCCTCGTAGAGAGACCGGAGCATCTCGATTTCTTCGTAGGAGTTCCCGGCGATTCCCAGTTCCGTCCAACCCAATTCGAGACTGCGGCGTACCCCCAACAACAGCGCCTGGCGCTTACGTTCCGGCGTATCTTCAGGCAACACCTTGCTGACGAGGCCTTGGGCCCGGTCGATCAACATGCCGGTTGGCTCGCCATTCTTTGGGTCGCGCAGAATGTCTCCGCCCGGCGGGGCCTTGGTCGCTTTCGTGATGCCAGCAAGGCGTAAGGCCGCGGAGTTGGCGACGCCGCCATGTCCATCCACGCGTGTAAGCCAGACAGGGTTTTGGGGCGAAACCCTGTCAAGATCCGCGCGGCTGGGAAAAGCAGGGGGATCCCAGCGCGCTTCACTCCAGCCGCGGCCCACGATCCAGTCGCCTGGTTCAGCTTGCCGCACATGCTCGCGGACCTTCTCCAGCAGGCCGTGCAAGCTGCTGGTCCCTTCCAAATTCAGGTTCATCTCGCGCGCGCCGATGCCCGCCAGATGTGCGTGGGAGTCCGCGAAACCGGGCACGACGGTTTTTCCGCCCAGATCGATGGCGCGCGTTTCGCTTCCCTGGTAGGCTCGAGCCTCCTCGTTGGATCCCACGAAGACGATGCGATCGCCAAGCAGGGCCACGGCTTCCACGCGGGGTTTTTGGCCGTCGAGGGTGTGGATCACACCGTTGTGCAGCAGCAGGTCTGCCGGCAGCGGTTTTTGACCGCATCCCGGCCCCAAGAGCAGGACCGCCAGGGCCGTCTGAGAAAGAAAACAAAGCTTCTGCATGTCATTCTTCATAAGGCGCCGGCCTCGCACCGAAAATTCGAGGTGTGATCCCAGACTGGAAAGGTCGATTCTGAGTCGGTCTTGCTGCTAACATTTGGCGGCTGGCCGCCGTCATTACAAGTTATCACCCGGCGGCGCAGGATTGTGTGTTGTTTTTGGGCAGTGCTAGGATAGCAGAAGACTTCCGCCATTAACCCTGCCCGGCCGGCAGGGCCAACAAACCACCGCCCCTGTGAAACATCCGAGGGAACCGAGGTAACGGGAATTGCGTATTCTTGACTCGGGCCCCATTGGGGAATTTGTACCCGGAGAGTAATAATCCCATGATCTCGAAGAGACCGTTCTTATTCCTTTTGGCTGCTTGCGCGCTCCTGCCGGCGCAATTGCTGCCGCAATCCACGAGCAGTGGGCCCTACGACTACAGCCAGGGGACCAGCGGCTGGCCGAACCTCACGCGGGTCTATGACATGCCAGAAGTCCCCGACGTCGAGCTGGGAAACTCCCCGCGCTTGGACCAGCTTGTGCGGGAAGGTAAGCTCTATCTCTCGCTCAGCGATGCTGTTGCGCTGGCGATCGAGAACAACCTGGACATCGCCTACGCCCGTTACGGACCGAAGTTGGCGGATGCGGACATCCTCCGCGCCAAGTCCGGCGGACAACTTCGCGGCGTGCAAACGCAGATCAGCACTCTCTCGACGGGGCAATCAGCCCAGCGAGGCGGTGGCGGCGGGGGTGGGGACTTCTCGGGCATCGAAGGTCGGGCCGGAGGCGGCGGGGGTGGAGTCGCCACCGGTGACGCCAGCAGTTTCTTCGGAACCGCTGTGCCTAACCTGGACCCGGCGCTCACGGGAAGCATTGACTGGGGACATTTCAGCAATCCCCAAACCAGCAACTTCACCACCGGCACCAACACCTTTGTCCGCGAGTCGAGCAACTCGGGCCTCGGAATCAGCCAGGGTTTCTTGAGCGGCGGCCGGGGCAGCATTAGCTGGAACAATACACGCACGCTCAGCAACAACGTGCGCACCAACTTCAACCCCAGCTTGCTCAGCAATATCGGCATCACGTTCCGGCAGCCGCTGTGGCAGGGATTCGGCAGATCGCTGAACTCGCGCAACATCACCGTCGCGAAAAACAATAGGGAAGTGTCGGACCTTGCTTTCAAACAGCAAGTCATCCAGACAGTGGCCGGAATTCAAAGCTTGTACTGGGACCTGGTGACATTCATCGCTGACGTGCGCGCGCGCGAGGAAGACTTGCGCCTTTCCCAAAAGCTTTACGACGACAACAGACGGCGGGTCGAAATCGGCACTTTGGCGCCCATCGAGATCGTTCGAGCCGAAGCTGAAGTTGCCGCGCGCGAGCAAGACCTGACTCTAGCGGTTACCCGAGTGCAGCAGCAAGAGACGGTTATCAAGAACGCGATCAGCAAGAACGGTCTCATGAGCCCCTCCCTGCTCGATGCCGAAATTGTGCCGACCAATCATATCGAGATTCCCGAGTTCGAGCAGATTCAGCCTATTCAGGACCTTATGGCGATGGCGTTGCAATCGCGCCCGGAACTGGCGCAGAGCCGCATCCGGCTGCAAAACACTGACATCAACCTGAAAGGCGTCCGCAATGCGATGATGCCTCAGATAGATGTTTTTGCGGATGTGGCCAACAATGGGCTATCCGGCCAGGTAAATCAAAACTTCCTGCCTATCCCAGGCCAGGAGCCGCCTCCTACACCCGAATTCTTCCTCGGCGGTCTCGGCAACACGCTCGGACAGGTGTTCCGGCGCAATTTCCCCGATTACCAGGTCGGCGTCCAGGTGAGCATCCCTCTCAAGAACCGCCGGGCGCAGGCCGACATGGCCGCCGGACTGCTTGAAAAGCGGCAGGCTGAGATCCGGCTGCGGCAGAGCGAGAACGGCATCCGGCAGGAAGTGAAAAACGCCACGATCCGGCTGCAGCAGGCGCGGGCCCAGTTCGAGGCCGCCGAAAAGTCACGTATTCTTCAGGAAAGAACCCTCGACGCCGAGCAGAAGAAGTTCAATCTGGGCGCGTCCGCTCCTTACGATGTGGTCCTGGCGCAACGCGACCTCGCCCTGGCGCGGACACAGGAGATCACTGCACAGAATTCCTACGTTCAGGCCAAGATCGAGCTGTATCGCTCGACCGGCCAGACGCTGCAAATCAACAACATCTCGATTGATGAAGCGGCGTCCGGGAACGTCTCCAAACCTCCTGACCCGATTCCGCCCACACCACCCGTGCCCCAGGCGTCGAACGGACCGGGCATCCAGTCGCTGCTGCGGTAGCGGGTTGTTGCTTTAGACGGAACACTCTGAAGGCCGGGTTGCCAAACCCGGCCTTTTGCTTTTCCCGCGGAAACGCGCCTTTGCCAGTTTCCCGCCCCAAGCCTGTCCTTCTTTTTGACAACCAGTTGCAGATTTCTACTTGACACTCAGTTGCAGAAAGAGTATCCTCGGTGCTTGGCTTCAACGCGGCGATGCAACACAGGAAAACTGAATCTGCAAAAGCTTATGGTTGAAAGCAGCCGCCGCTGCCGGCGCAGCGCGGCGGGAAGTCACAGGGCGAATCGAATGCAACCTGGTTGCAATATAGTGTCGAGTTGGGGCAGCGAGGCATATCGGAGAGCGGGTGCAGCGCTCATCAGCGATCAAGCATGGACCGCCGTTCATTGCTGCAAAGCCAGGAAGGCTTCCGGCGGGCACGGCGGCCGGGAATGAAAGTGAGCGGGGAATAGGAATGATTAGGGATTAAAGAGAAGGAGCGGATGGAATCGCCCACTGCTGGGTGAGCCGTAGCGATTCCACCCGCCGTCAACCGCGACAGGCTTAGGACCCGAGCGCGATTGTCTACCGGCATTGTATCCCACGGCCGCTGGACGGCAAAAGCGCATCGCGTTTCTCCTTCGTTTGTCACGTTCGCAGTCCTTGACGAAAATGCCTTCCCCGGAAACTCCCACCCGCTATGTCTTGGCAGTGGATGCCGGCGCCTTTGGCGTCGCGCTATCCGCGATAGCAGCTATTTCATCAGGCAGCAAGCACCCTCGGGAGGATGCACATGAGGATCAAGATCAAACGAAGGAAGCACGCGAGCAATACTCATAACCGTCATAACGCGCACAACCGGAAGCGCCGTCTTTCAAGGACGCGCTCAAGTTGGCCCGAAGTCTACAAATGGGTGGCAACCGGCACCCTGATTGTCTCCACGGCAATCGGCAGCAAGACGATCAATGTCGCCTACGCGCAGGATCCCCCCGCCGCGGTGAGCACGGCCGCGCCCAGTCCGACGGCCGCCGATCAGGCTGTCGCGGCACAGCGGTTCGACATTCCTCCGGGAACGCTGGATACCGTGCTGGCGACATTCCAAAAAGCCACCGGCTGGCTGGTCTCGGTTCCCAATCCGGCGATTCGCAGCCTCGCCTCGCCGGGCGTCTCCGGAGTCTACACACCCGAACTGGCGTTGAAGCAGCTTCTGGGTAGCACGGGAGTAACGTACAAGGTGACCGGGCCACGAGCCGCCGCTTTGGCGCTCGAAGCAGTCTCCACGTCCGTCGAGGTCACCGCGGAGGCGGTGCAGCCCTCGTCACCGAAGTACAGGGCTCCGCTGCGCGATATTCCGCAGACCATCAGCATCATTCCCAAATCCGTTATCGAACAGCAGGGCGCGACATCCCTCACTGACGTTCTTCGCAACGTGCCCGGTCTGACGGTGGCGGCGGGCGAGGGCGGCCAGCCTGCCGGCGACAATTTGACGCTGCGCGGCTTCAGCGCCCGCAATGACGTCTTTGTCGACGGCGTGCGCGATCTCGGCCCCCAGTCGCGCGATCCTTTCAACTTCGAGCAGGTCGAGGTCGTCAAAGGGCCGCAGTCGGCCTACTCCGGGCGCGGCTCGACGGGCGGATCCATCAACATGGTCAGCAAGACGCCGCTCACCAGCCGCCTGCTGGGCGGTTCGTTCCAGGCCGGCACCGACCGGACCAAACGCGTGACCGCGGATCTCAATGTGCCGTTTCTTGACCGCAACGCCTTCCGGCTGAATCTGCTGGCGCACAACGGCGGAGTGGCCGGACGCGACGTCGTCGAGTACGAGCGTTGGGGTGTTGCGCCGTCGCTGTCGTTCGGACTGGGCACGCCTACCACCTGGACGCTCAGCTATTTCAAACTGAAGCAGGACAACATCTCCGACTACGGCATTCCCTGGGTCCCGGCCACGAACAACGTTCTTGTCGACTACCGCGACAAGCCCGCGCCCGTCCCGCGCAACACCTTTTATGGCTTTCGCAACCGCGACTTCGAGCGCATGGGATCCGATCTCGGCACCGTGCGGGTGCAGCACGACTTCAGCGACTCGTTCGTGTTGCGCAACCAGTTCAGGTATGGCCGCTCGACGCGGGACTCAATGGCCACGCCGCCGCGCTTCGCGAGTACGGACTCGACCGCCATCAATCGGGAAATGCGTTCCTGGATCACCGCAGACGACGTCTGGGACAACCAGACCGACCTAACCGCCGATTTCGCCACGGGCGCCATTCGTCACTCCGTTGTGACCGGAGCCAATTTCACGCGCGAGAGCAATGAGCGCCGCTACCGCACCGCGCCGAACTCGCTGACCACGCTGCTAAACCCTAATCCCAACGATGTGTATACCGGGGAAATCACGGTGGACCCCCTATCCGACGACTTCACCGGAAATACCCAGGCCGTCTACGCGTTCGACACATTGCGGTTCGGCAGGCGCTGGGAGGTGAGTGGCGGATTGCGCTCCGAGCGTTTCGCCGTGAATGGGCAGAGGCGGACCGGCGATCCGATCAATCACGTCGATCATATGTTGAGCTTGCGGGCGGGTCTGGTCTACAAACCGTCTCGCTTCGGCAGCGTGTACACGTCCTACGGCTCGTCCGTCAATCCGTCGCTCGAAGGACTCACCTACGGCGCGAACGTGAATACGGACAATCTCGATCCGGAGAAGACCTACACCACCGAGGTTGGCAGCAAGTGGGACTTGCTCGACCAGCGGCTGTCACTGACCGGCGCTGTCTTCCAGGTGAACAAAACCAACGCTCGCACGCCGGGCGTTCTGCCGGACGATCCGCCGCAAGTTCTGCAAGGCAAGCAGCAGGTGCAGGGCGTCGAGATCGGGGCGACGGGCCACGTCACGCCCCGCTGGCTGGTTTTCGGCGGCTACACGTTTCTCGATAGCGAGATCGTCGAGTCGAACAATCCGGCCGAGGTCGGCAACAAGTTCCCTCAGACGCCGGACCATGCGTTCAACGTATGGACGACATATTCCTTCCCCTGGCGCGTCACGCTTGGCGCGGGGGCGCGCTATCTCGGCCGGCGCTACAACAACACCTCCAATGCCCGGTTCGTGGACGGTTTCTGGACGGCCGATGCCATGCTGTCGTTCCCGGTGGCGAAGCAACTCGATGTGCGGCTCAATTTTTACAACCTGACGAACGAATACTATTTCGAGCGTGTCGGCGGGGGGCACGTGATTCCGGGCGCCGGAAGGGCCTTTTCCGTCAGCACGAACTTCCGATTCTGAACACTCGGGCCCCGTCCGGCGCCGGGCGGGGCCTCCTTGCAAGAAGCAAGTGACACAAGTACAAAGATGCTCTTACAAATTCCCGATGTCCTGACGGCCGAGCAAGTCAGCCAGTGCCGGCAGATGCTCGACGAGGCCGAGTGGATCGACGGTAAGGTTACCGCCGGCTACCAGTCGGCGAAAGCGAAGGACAACATGCAACTGCGCGAGGATTCGCCTGTCGCGCGAAAGCTCGGCGACCTGATCCTGGCGGCTCTTGAAAGAAATCCGCTGTTCATCACGGCGGCATTGCCGCTAAGGGTGTTCCCGCCGCTCTTCAACCGCTATCAAGGCGGGCAGTCCTTCGGCACGCACGTCGACAACTCCATCCGCCAGGTAAGCGGCACGCCGCATCGCCTGCGCACCGATCTGTCGGCGACGCTTTTTTTCAGCAAGCCCGACGAATACGACGGCGGTGAGCTGCTGGTGGAGGACACTTACGGCACACAGACGGTGAAGCTGCCGGCCGGGCACCTGATTCTCTATCCCTCGACCAGCCTGCACCACGTGAATGCCGTGACCCGCGGCGCGCGGGTCGCATCGTTCTTTTGGATTCAGAGCATGGTGCGCGACGACGGGCAGCGCACGCTGCTGTTCGACCTGGATATGGCCATTCAGCGGATCGGCCAGGACGTACCGGATCACCCTTCCGCCGTGCAGCTCACAGGCATTTATCACAACCTGCTGCGGCGGTGGGCGGATGTGTAGCGGGGGGACCACGCCGCATTTCGCTTAGACATTGGTAGGGAGCGGTTTCAAAAACATGAACTTGCGCAAGATTCTATTCTGGCTCCATCTTTCCGCCGGCGTTTTTGCAGGCATTGTCGTCTTCATCATGTCGGTCACGGGCGTGCTGCTCACCTACGAAAAGCAAATGCTCGCCTGGGCAGACTTGCGCCACTTTCGGGCGGTGCCGGCAGCAGAAGCGCAACGGGTACCGATGGAAGTGTTGCTCGCCAAGGTGCGCGATGAAAAGGGAAGTCTGCCTTCGGCCGTGACGCTGCGCCCGGATCCCAGCGACCCGGTGGCTTTCGTCTTCGGACGGGAGGGCACCGTCTATGCGAATCCCTACACCGGCGAACTGCTCGGAGAGGGATCGAGCGGCGTGCGGTCGTTCTTTCGGGTCGTCACGGATTGGCATCGCTGGCTCGGCGCCGGCGGCGACAGCCGCACCACGGGGAAGGCGGTTACGGGCGCGTGCAACCTGGCGTTCTTGTTTATTGTGTGCAGCGGCCTCTACCTCTGGTGGCCGCGAAGCTGGAGATGGCCCAATGTCAAGGGCGTGATTCTCTTCCGGGGAGGCCTGAGCCCCAAAGCTCGCGATTTCAACTGGCACAACGTCATCGGCTTCTGGTGCTGCGTCCCGCTGTTCTTCATCGTGCTGGGAGCTACAGTCATTTCGTATCCCTGGGCGAGCAATCTTGTCTATCGCGCCGTGGGCGAGGAGCCTCCGGCGAGGCGCGCACCGGGAGGCCCTGGCGGCGCTCCACCGCGCAGCGGTCCGCGCGGAGAGAGCACGGCCAAAGCCGAAGTCCGCACGCCGCCAGACGCGGAGCGGCAAGGCGCGGAGGGCAAGCAGACGGAGCGGCGAGCCGAGGGTCCCAACTCGGCAATGGACGGCGAGAGCGCCCGCGGGGAAGGCCGGCGGGAAGGCCCGCATTCCAAAGGCTCCGGTGAAGCAAGACGCGGCGAGGGCGGTGGCAGCCCCAGCCCCGGTGGTTCATCCGAGCAGCCCGCCGACCTGAACCTCGAAGGTTTTGACCAGCTCTTCGCGCGCGCAGCGCAAGAGGCCCCGGCCTGGACGAGCATCAGCTTGCGGCTTCCCTCTTCCGACAGCGAGCCTGTCAGCCTCGCGATCGACGAAGGCATGGGCGGGCAGCCGCACTTGCGTTCCACCCTCACGCTGCATCGCCAGACCGCCGAGGTGGAGAAGCGGGAAACTTTTTCCGACAGCAGCCGCGGCCAGCAACTGCGCTCCTTTCTCCGCTTCGTTCACACGGGAGAGGTTGGCGGCTTCCCCGGCCAAACGATCGCCGGTATAGCCTCCTTGGGCGCCTGCTTTTTGGTGTGGACAGGCCTCGCTCTTAGCTGGCGACGCTTCCGGGCCTGGATGGGCCGACGCGGCTCGGCGAAGGTTGTTCCCATCGGCGCGGCGGCGGCAAGAACGGCCGCCGGAGAACTTGAAACGGAGACCTCGCGAGAGGTTGTCTCGAAGGGTTCGAGATAGGCTGCCCGAAAGCCTCTCAGTATCATTAGTTTACGAATGATTTTATGTTGTTGCTCACTAAGTGAGTATGTTATGCTCATAATATGAGCAAGCGGCTTCAAGTTCTTCTTCCCGATCAGGAAATGGCAGACATCCAGCGGCTCGCGAAGCGCGAGCGGATGACAGTGGGGGAATGGGTGCGCAGAGCGTTGCGCGAGGTGCGTGCGCGCCGGCCGGCCCAGGACCCCGAAACGAAGCTTAAGACGCTTCGGCGGAGCACGGAGTACTCCTTTCCTACAGCGGACATCGAGCAAATGCTGCGTGAAATCAAGCGAGGCTATCAAGGGTGACTTTCCTCGACTCGAACGTTCCGATGTATCTAATCGGAGATGCGCATCCTCACAAAGCGGAGGCGCAACTTCTGCTGGAGCGCCTTATAGCCGCCAGCCAGCGGCTTGTGACTGATGCTGAAGTACTGCAAGAGATCCTGCACCGTTACACAGCGATCAACAAACGGGAGGCTATTCGACCCGCGTTCCAACTCATCCTGGACATGGCGGATGAAGTTTTTCCCATCGAGAAGGTCGACGCGGTACGCGCCAGCGAGATCGTCCAGGGCTCGGCCCAGTTTACAGCGCGCGATGCCATCCACATCGCCATCATGGAACACCATGGGGTCACGTCCATCCTGAGCTTTGATGCTGACTTCGACCGCTGGCCTGGATTGAAGAGAATCCACGAACTTTGACGCTGTTCCGCGAACCGGCGATTTTCCTCATCTGAAGACGACGGCCTTACCGGCTTATAATCAGCACGTGCAGCCGGCGGCTCTTCACCTTCACACCTACTTTCTCTTCCCGTTTTCCATCGACAAAGAAGCTGTGCTCGAAGCGCACCCGGAGATCTGGGCGAAGCGGCAGCACTGGATGGAAGGGCTGGACGAGTGGATCGCCAGCCATCCACCTTGTTTCGCCCCCTGGCGGCGCGCCTCCTACACCAAGTTCGACATGGGATCCCCCGCCTATCAGGACATGGTCTTCTTCCATCCTTTTGTGCGCCGCGTGTTTTTCGACACCACGGGTCCCGGCGCCAGCAAAGAAGCTCTGTTGCGCTGCTACACGATTCCGGCGGGAGAGGGACGCCGGATCTGGCTCCAGGCGGAAGACTCCAAGGAACGCGCCGCCAAGGTCGAAGTCACCGATTTGCGGCTTTTCCTTTTCGCCAATGCCATTGGAATTCTCTCGGTCGGCGTGGAGGCGAGCCGCATTCCGCTCTGCGACGCGCTGTGGATCAACGAGGCCATGCGCAAGGTGTATCCTTCGAGCGACCGGCAAATCCGCGAGGGACGCACACCAAATCACGTGTCTCTGCTCGTTGAGGAAGACGGCCAATCGCAAGTTGTGGCTGATGAGCGGTTCGAGAAAGGCGACATGATTGGTTTTCAGCCGCCGCTGTCGAAAACCATCACCTCGCTGGTCTACTTCGCCGACTACGAGAGCCAGGAGTTCGAGCCGGTGCTCGACGAACGGATGATCGTCTACTCGTATGTCGCGCTCGATCCGGCAAGCATTCCGCCCGACTTCAAAGACTCTGAGGAGTGCCAGGTGTTCCTGAGCCGGCTGCTCTATGTCGACCAGGACGGATCGTCCTACCGCTATGAGCCGGAGTTTCTGCGCAAGCAAATGGAACGCCAAGTTTATGGACGGTGGGCGCATCAGGGCACGTGGTATGGCTTCACCAGCTACAGCAACGTAACGGCTACCATCGGGACCTTCGATTGCGACGATCACATGCTGCACGAGGGCTTCCTGGTTCATCGCATGTTCGACCGGCGATATTATCTGATGGCTTTGGTGGCGTTGTTTTACAGGGCCACTCTGCTCGACTATTCCGAGCGCACCGCCCTGATTTCCAAGCGCATCTACCTCGATCAGGAGGACGGACGTCTCAACCCCGACAATGTCCGGCGCGCCAACGACCTGCGGGCGCAGTTTCTCTACTTCACGAATTACTGGCATTTCAAGGAACTGGCCAATAAGGACGAGGAGCAACAGCATTTCGAGATGCAGTGCCACGAGTACCGCGTCGACGGAATGAAGAAGGAAATCGAAAACGAAGTTGAATCGTTGAACGCCTCGTTGCAGAGCCACTATCAGTTCCGCAATACAGAGGCGGTTAATCGCCTCGCCATGCTGAGCCTGATCTTGGGCGCCGGCGCCGTGCTGACGGGTTTCTTCGGCATGAACTTCGGCGGCGAGTTTGCGCAGCTCATCTTCCAGCCTTCCTCGCAGTTTCCCTTTGCGCACTACCTGGCCATCGGGTTGGCTCTGGTGCTCTCCCTGGGCGCGATCGGTTTCGGCGTTTTTGTTGTCGCCGTCAACTGGCACGACTACGGCGTCATTCTTGACCCCCGGCGCAAGGCCGATACGGCCGGCGGCGGCAGCCTTCGGCGGGAGTGACTCACCAAGGGCCCGCCGCAGCTAGCCGCGGGCAGAATAGCCACGCCCACCTCCAGGTACCATACTAATCGTGGACACCCTTACCGTCTTCCTTGCAGTCATCGGCTTGGTCTTTCTTGTTGCGGGCGCGGACGTGCTCGTTCGTGGAGCGTCCGGCTTGGCAGCGGGCTTTGGCCTTTCCCCTCTCGTGATTGGTCTCACGGTGGTTGCCTATGGAACCAGCGCTCCCGAGCTGGCCGTCAGTTTGGCCGCTTCTTTGCGGGGTCAAGCAGATGTAGCTCTGGGGAACGTCGTGGGTAGCAACATTTTCAATGTGCTGTTCATCTTGGGATCGGCGGCGATCATCGTACCGCTGACCGTTGCCTGGCGGCTGGTATGGCTGGACGTTTGGGTTATGATCGGCGTCTCCGCTTTAGTTCCGCTGTTCGGCCGCGACAACAACATCAGCCGCTGGGAAGGCGCCTTCCTGTTTACCGGATGCGTTCTCTACACGCTCTGGCTGCTGTGGCAGGCCCGCCGCGGGTCCACGGCGCCCGCAGCGCCGGAAGAGAATTCTCAACAAGCAGGGACGCCGCCGGTTTGGGCTAGCGCTCTACGCGTGGTGCTGGGGCTGGCGCTGCTGGTAGCCGGCGCCAGGTGGCTTGTAGAGGGAGCAGTGACATTCGCTCGCGTGCTGGGAGTGAGCGAGCTGGTCATCGCATTGACGATCGTCGCCGCCGGAACCTCCTTGCCCGAAGTCGCGGCCTCGATCGCGGCCAGCGTTCGGGGACAGCGCGATATCGCCGTCGGAAATGTGATCGGCAGCAACATCTTTAATGTCCTCGCCGTGCTTGGGGGAAGCGCCGCGCTCTCGCGGGGCGGCGTTGCCGTGTCGGCTTCCGCGCTTGCCTTTGACATTCCCGTCATGATCGCCGTGGCCGGAGCCTGCCTCCCGGTGTTCTTCACGGGGCATCGAATCGATCGCTGGGAAGGATTCTTGTTTCTCGGTTACTACGGGGCCTACGTGGTCTATCTGATTCTCGATGCCTCGCGTAGCAGCCACCTCGACTCTTACACCGCAGCCATGATCTGGTTCGTGTTGCCGCTGACTGCGGTCACCCTGGCGGTGGTGACATTGCACGCTCTGCGCAGGAACGGGGCGCCGTCCCTTTGAAAAGTGCCGGTACGGAGGGCGCTAACGGCGAGGCGGCGAAGCCGACGAAAGCCGGCGCGGCAAACGGTGTGTGTCCTTCTTGTCTTACGTGGATGGATGCTGCATCCGTTCGGCCAACGGACGCAACTGCAAGCCGTAGAACATTTCGAGGTAGCGGCGCGTCTCGGCGCGTTCGAGATTGGTGACGTATTTCCAGAAGCCGTAGATCCGCGACAGCGTCATCATGCGTTCGGCGTAGAGTTCCCAGGTGTAGCGGCTCTTGACGCGAGCCACGGCGCCTTGGGAGATCGAGTTCCAATGAGCCGGTTCCTTGGCGCAGCGCTCGAAGAATTCCGCCATCAACTCGGCGGCCTTTTCGCCGTGGTTGGGGTCGATGTGGAATCCAGAAACACCGTGCTGCACAATTTCGAGGGGGCCTCCGTAAAGCGTCGCGAAGGTCGGCAGGCCCGACACCATTGCCTCGATGACCGTCAATCCGAAAGCTTCAAACAAGGCGGGCTGCGCAAATGCGCCGCGCCGGTCAGCGATGAATCGATAGAATTCACCCGCGAGTCTCTTCTCGAGCCGCACGCCCAGCCAGCGCAGCTGCCCGTCGAGGTTGTGCTCCTGCATCAACGCGTGCATACGCCCGATCTGCTCTTTTTCCTCGCGATCGCCTGACCGGCCCGCGTCGACATACCCGGCGATGACGACCAGGTTCGCCGCGGCTCGCAGCCGTTCACTTTTGGCGTACCACTCGACAAGACCCGTGATGTTTTTGATGTGATCGAGCCGGGCCATCGTGAACAGGAGCGGCTTTTCGCGATGTTCCAGCACGCCGCGAGCGTCGTCGCGCGACCCCCCATAGATAAGGTCTTCAATCTCCGGCAGGCGTTCGGTCAAACGGCGATCCTTGGCGGTGTAAGGGAAGTAAACTTCGGCGTCGGCGCCCGGCGACACAATGTTGAACTTGGGATCGAACACATCGATGCCGTGGACGACGCGGTAGAGATCGGGCATGGTGAACGAGTTGTAGCTTTCGTACTGGCCGATGCTGTCGCCGGTGCCAGCAATTTCCTGATAGGTGCTGGTAATGATGAAGTCGGCCGCGTTCATGGCGATCAGGTCGGCAGTGAACTGGCAGCCGAAATGATACTGCGCCTCGTTCTGTTTCCAGTAAAGCGCGGAGTAGAGATACTTCGTCTTTTCCAACGCGTGGGCGATGTTACACTGCGTGACACGCAAGCTCTGCGAAAGCAGTGTGGCCACGAGATTGCCGTCGGAATAGTTGCCGACAATGAGGTCGGGCCGGCCGTTCAGCTCCTGCAGAACTTCCGCCTCTACGTCTTTGGCAAAGCGCTCGAGATACGGCCACACCTCGAAGCGGGAGATCCACTGAGGCAGAACTTCGCCTTTCGCAGAGCGGAATGGGACCCGCAAGATGCGCGAGTGTTGGGTGCCTTCGATGGCTTCGATCCGCTGATCGCAGGTCGTTCCTTCCGCCTCGGGAATCAGGCGGCTCACGACGAGAATGCGGGGTTCGAGCGTCAGCCCCGCTTCTTCGATGCGCCGGCGCATCTCTCTTTCGAGCGCCCGCACCTGATCAAGAATATAGACGACCTGCCCCCCCGTGTCGGGCCGCCCCAGCACATCCTTCTGGCCGAAGTAGCCGTGCGGCGAGAGAATGACCAGGCTGAAGATCATGGGAATCCGGCCGAGAAACCGCTCCAGCGTGACCGGCTCCGGCGCCTCGAGAATGTCGGAGAGAAGCCGCAGCGTATCGCGAATCTGTTCGGCAGTCCCGCCCCAACCTGGCTCAAAACCGAGGGCTGCCATCTCATCGCCGACTTCCCGCCAGCCCGCTGTGGCAGGTTTCCTTTCAAGCAGGGCCTCGGCACTACGAATGGCGTTGCGAAGGGCATGCACGTCTCGAATGCGGCCGTTGAGCATGAGCTGCTGTCCTTGCGCCTTGTGCTCCCGCAGGAATCCAAGAAGCCGCGTTTCTCCGCGCCCAAGAGCGGCGAAAATCTGGCTCGACAAGCGGCGATTCAAAAACTCGACGCCGCGCCCGATCGAGCGGGACTCCTGCAGACGCTGGAACTCGCGATTGAAAGGTTCGATGTCGAACTCGAGCGTCCAGTTACCGTCCCCGCCCTCCAGCACGGGCCGCTCCTTGAAGGCCAGGAACGCCGAGACGGAGATCTCTTCGGCTTCAAGCGTTTCCACGTGGACGCGCAAGTAACTCCAGCGCGCCAATTGCGGCCGGGCAGCGAAGTAGATCCAAGGAGCCACGAGCACGGCCTCTTGCGTGCTGTAAATCACCCGTGCCAAGGGGCTCGTGCGCAGGTCGCAGTCCGGATTTTCGTCGCAGACACGCTGGAACTCATCCCACAGCTCCGAACGAAGCAGGTAGGGCTTGCCCCAACTGAGGTAGCGCTGGAGGAGGGACGCGACGTCGTCGCGTTGTTGCCGGATGCTGGATGCAAGAACATCGAACATGAGAGGTTTTACTCCGGCTGCCGTATCTCGCCGAAGAAATCGTAGCACCGGATTCCTTCCAGGACTCCGGCGGCATAGTAGCCCTCGGCGAAATAGACGCGCTTTCGATTTCTATATCTGTCGAGTTCCGGCGTGTGATTGCCAACGACGACGCCGAGGCTCATGCCGGTCAAGCAGTCCGCATCGTTGCCGGAATCCGCAGCCGCCAGAACTCTCTCCATCGGGATGCCCCATTTATAGGCAATGTAACGCACCGCCAGTCCCTTCGAAGCCCGTACCGGAAGCAAGTCGAGGAACTGACCGTGCGAAAAAACCAAATTCGCCAGAACTTTGTGCGCGCGCAGACGCCGCTGAAGCGATCGCAACGAAGGCGCCTTCGAGGGATCGATGAAGTAACTCACCTTGTGAGGACGCTGCTCGGTTTCAGCCTGGAGCACCAGACCCGGCAGTCCCGCCAACTGCTCCCGGATGGCCTTGGCGCTCCAACGATAGCCAAGGTGGAGCTGCCATCCCTCGTCCGCCCGCCAGGAGGGGCCGTAGTAGATCTCGCTGCCGACGGCGGTAATGAGGAAGTCGGGTCTCGGAGCCCCCCACTCCTCGAGCACGTCAAGCGCACTCTGCAG
>Ga0187893_10000225_pt1 | contig 141570 bp, 124 predicted proteins | sample MA1701074metaG_FD_139574 | JGI IMG/M metagenome (GOLD analysis project Ga0187893, IMG submission 139574) | White microbial mat communities from a basaltic lava cave in the Kipuka Kanohina Cave System on the Island of Hawaii, USA - MA170107-4 metaG ...
GCGGTACGCCGCGCCCAGGACCAAGGTCAGCGAATCCGGATCGGTGGCCAGCAGAAAGCGCAACGCGTACGGCAGCGACAGCACCCACTGCCGCAGCGGGCGCTCGGGCAGTACCTCATCGGCTAGCAGCGCAGCGGTCTCGACCATGCGCCGCGCGCCGCTTGCTACTGAACGCCACGAGTTTCTCGGCACGGCAGTGCTCGCAGCGCACGCGCAGGAAGCCTTCCTCCAGCCGGCCGCATTTCAGGTAGGCGTCGAACTCCTGCTGCACGTATTCCGGAAGTGGCCGACCAGCCTCGGCGCGCAATTCGCGGAATGCGGGATAGTGCTGCTCCACGAGCTGGTACAGCAGTGTCGACTCAGGCCGGTGGCGGGCGTAACCGGCCGGATCGACGAACGGCGGCGCGCGCACTCGCCGCACACGGGCGGCGACGGACATGGCGGATGTCCCTGCTGCGGGCGGGGACGGACAAGGCTATGTCACGAAGTGCGCCGGCGGACAACACCAATCTGGTGACTTCAAGCCCAATGCGCAAAATGACGTGGCCACAAGCAGTGGCCTGGGGCGGACGGATTGCCGACCCGCCCGTGCAGCCGGTCCAGGTAGACGCGCAAAGCCAATGTAACGCGGGCGCGCTCGTCCACCGACGCCTGGCCGCCAGAAATCGGGGCGTCGTGCGAAGCGTATCGCCGAGCGAGCGCGTAAGTTCCGGCGGCGCGAGCGAGGTCTGTTCGCTTCGCACGGCCCTGATTTCTGGCGGAGAGGTTGGGATTGTGCGCGCTGCGCTCGGGACCGTCGCCGCTGCGCGGCTCCGTCCTTCGGCGCGCTACGCGCGCCTCGTCGAACCCGGGTGAGTTCGTCCACACACCCCTGCCGGTTTTCAAGACCGGTGCATTCAACCGCTCTGCCACCTCTCCGGCGTGCCGCGCGGCGCTCGTCGGCGATTCTAGACATCGCCTGCATCAGGAGCCCCAGCAGCTCGCGCAACGGCATGACGGCCAGGAGCAGCGGCAGCATCGGCGCCGCGGCGCAGACCGCGAAGACGACCGCGCTCTTTAGCGTGACCGGCAGGAAGCGCATGTCGTAGACACGCTCGAAGCTGCCGCCGATGTCCGCGAGGCCCTAGACATCGCCCGACGCCTCGAGGGGGGATTCCCCTGCCCGCGTGCCGATCCACTTGCGATGGAAGCCCTGCACGTAACGGGACGAGAACGTGCCGTAGGCGAGCATCCCGGCCTCCTTGGCGGCGAGTAGGGGGCGCCAGAACACCGCGAGTGGGGCGAGCCCGACCAGGATCGAGAGGCACACGAACACCAAGAGCGGCCACTGGTGGGCGGCGAGCGAGGCACCTTCATGGAGGACGCGCGTGCCGACCGCGCCCGCCACGAGGCAACTCACGGCAAAGGCGAGCTGCGCGAACGCGCCATGCCCGAAAATCACGAACGCGAGTCCGGCCGTGCGGTCCGGGTGTGTCGCCACCACCTGCAGGTCGAGCCGCGAGACGCGCTGCAGAAGCCAGCACCAGACGAGATAGCGCCAAATCCAGCGCAGCAGCAGGAATGATGGCAGCAGCGAGCCGAGCGCGTACCACCAGCCCGCCGGGGACAGGCGCGCGCCGTCCGCTGCGGGCGCTTCGAACCAGAACAGCACGCCGTCGGACACCAGGCGGCGAATCGCCGACCATACGAAGACCGCCGCCAAAATCGCGATCACGGCCTCCGCGACGCCCGAGTCGAAGGCACGACTGGACCGGCGCAGCAGCGCGTCGTATCGCGCCCGGTCATCGGCGGAGATGAGTTTCGCCGCGACGAATTGGGCCGCCACCACTCTCGTGCGCCGCCCGATGCTCGCCTCGACCAGCACGAGGAACGGTACGACGACCAGGAAGCGAACGTGCGTGGACAGGTTCTGGAAGAAACCGATTGCGGCGCCCGCCTCCTCGCGCGACGCCAGAAGCGCGAGCACGGCGAGCGGGATCCAGATGGCGCACGCCGGCAGGAACGCACGCAGGAACAGGCGCGGCGGCGCGCCGCTCTCGAGTCCGACACGCGCGAGCGCCCGGTCGACCGGCCCGCAGTTGGTGAGCGAAAAATTCCTGGCGCCCGTCATGACCGACCTCCCTGCCGAGCCGTGTCGCCCCGCACTTCATCACATCGTCGGCCGGACGATCTCCGCGACTCTGGACGCGAATCCGCGCGCCTTGAATGCGAATCCGATCTGCACGATGCCGTAGACGGTGGCAAAAAGCGCGATCAGCCAGAGCACTGACAGCGCGCCAGCACCCGGCCGTGCCTTCGCGACGACCTGGAGCAGGCCCGTCAAGACCGCCCAGACTGCGATGCAGAAGAGCAACGCGAGCGCCGTGAGATCATTGAGCAGGTTGAGCAGCCAGACCGTTATGCCGCACAGGCCGACGATCCGCAGCACCCGTCAATGGCCGTGGTCCCTCCTGCCACCGGCTCTGACGAAGTGTCACGGAATGTCATGACAGTCGCCCGCAGGGTAGAAGTAAACCCAGTTTGAATTCTTACTCGCCACCGCGCCGCAGAAAACGCCCCTAGTTCTCCAATAATTTGTCCCCGCATATGGCGTTCCCGTGCCAACGTATATGCAACCAGTCCAATAGCTATCTTGACTATGCGTGTACCATTGGGCCGTATTTGGATTTATATACTGCCGCTTGTAGGTATCACACTCGGCTGGGTCATCGAGCCAACTGAAATTCCATCCCTGATACGCACCCACACACTGACTTTCCTCCTTCCAAGACACAAACCCTGCTGTGGCTGTTGCGCTAGCTAACAATCCGAACAAGAGCACAAAAAGTCTTGTAGGTTGCATGTCTGTAGCTCCCCCTGTAATGCGCTCCAAAACGAACAAGTTCGTTGGCGCTTTGCGGCTGAAATTTATTCCAGTCCCACCGTACGCCAGTCTTCCTTCTCCAACGCTTCGTGCAATTCAGATGCTCGACCACGAGCGACATCGAAGATATCAGGGTACTTCAATCGCAGGTAGTCAAGATCCGACATTTTCTCTGAACACTCAGCGTTTCCATTCAGCACCATCGCTTCGCATTTTCCAAGATACAAATAGTTCAAGGTGTCACATTCCCTATATTCACAGGCCAAAATGCCCCAGGCGAGACGTTCGGCTGCGTAGTCACGACCTGTAGTAACTGCAACAACGGAACTTGCATGCAGTAACGTCATCAGGTCTCGGCTACGAGACAGCGCTTCTCGCATCAGTGCTTTTGAGCGATTGAGACTCTCTGCATCGATGGTTGGATTCCTCGGATCGAGCTTGGCTGCGCGAGCTAATGCAATTGGTTGCATCAATGTAGTTGCCTGCCGATCCCATTCTCCAGCCTGTCGATACAGATCTTGAGAATCGATGCCAAGGGACTTACACGCGATTGCTCGATCTAGGTGTCGTCGCACTTGCCTCCGATAGAACTCGGGCTTCCCAACCAAGCCATCCATGATGACTTGTGCCTGTTGTTCCAAATCAGCGGAATCTCTAGCATTCTGCTTGTCGTAATAGACGATAGACATGTCAAATTGCTCTAGCTCCATGCTGCAGTACTTCATGGCCTCGGCAAGGTAGTACGCGCTGTCAGGCTGGCCTGAGCGCGCCCGCGGGATATGCTGCAATATGAAGTCATCTAGCTTCGATCCATCAAAGATGGCCTCTTCAAATTGCTGATCTATTTTGAGACTCGAGAATGCGTTCCCGTGGGATTGCTTGTCGGTGCGTGCATGACTGGTATCGCTCTGCCGCTTGTCTTGACTAGATTCGCTAGCCTGCTCGGTCGGAATTTGAGCTGCAGTGGGCAATGCATTGCGCCCAGAATATGCGACTACCAATACGTAAGAAATAAGTGTTGCGCCTGCCACTCCGATGGAAAGCCGCCACTTGGAGTTCATTTGGTTAGCAACCCGAAGTTTTACGCGAAGCTCTTTTGTCGCGGAGGCAAGATTCGCATGGCTCATACGCCGGCAATGAATAATTGTCAAGATGCTGGATAAGTTAGCGCAATGACCAACGTGCGCAGCACTTATCGATTGTCATAGGCGCCCGGGGTAAATCTGATAACCAAGCTTATTGAATTCGCGTGCGCGTTCCTCAGCGACGACTAAGCGGCCCGCGTCCGAATCTGCTGAACACTTTTGTGGATCAGCAGGGCTCACGCTCGCCCAAAATTTGTCGCGTGGAATTTCGGGGAACCAAAAAAATATTCCAATGCTTCGTCCAGCACTTTTCTAGCCGGCGCGCTCGGGCGGCTGCCCGGACCGAGCGCAAAACGATGATCGTGCGGGACCATGATCTGATTCTGACCCGGCAGGCCGGGCTGCTCGCGCTGTCGGCGGATAGTACGGATAAAGGGTCATCTGTTGAGCCCGAGCGCAGCGGCCGAGGGCCACTTCCGGCAAGTCCGGAAGGCCGGGTCCGCTGCCTCCCGCTGAATCCGCCTTCCCCTGCGCCGGTTCACCACCAAACATACCTCCGCTGTCGAACTGGTGCCGAGGCCGGCACGCACCCGCCCTGGCCGCCTCGCCTGTTGCGCGCGGAATACCCCGCAACTGCGAGTTCAAATCAGGCTGGATGGAATTGGCGGCGCCCGCGCCCCGAGTGGCAGTTCGGACTGATGCAGTTCGACTGCCATGCGCTGCAGGTGCGCCAGGATCTGCGCGATGACCTGCGGCTCCTCGATGCTGGCAACGATCTTGAGCGGCCCCCGCAGCGCGCGCAGCTCTCGATATCGATGCCAAAGACTCGGTTGAGCCGTCGCGCCCAGCTTATCGCCACATGCCTCGGCGTGGGCGGCAGCGCTTGCGAGAGATGTCCCGGTTGCTTCGCTGCACCGAGGCCCCTTCGCGCCGGCGTTACCGCCGCCCGCAACCTGCTGTGCGGCGCGAATACACCATGAAACCTCGTCAGATGCATGCGTGGCGGCGGCACCAGCGCCGCCAGGCGCGCCATCAGATCCAGCGGCTCCAGGACAATGTGCGTGGTGCCATCGCGGTACGGAGTCTTGAGCGTATGGCGCACCTGGCCCGATGAGGTCAGCGCCATGCGTTCCACTGCCAGCGGCGGGCGGCTCACGTAGCGGCGCAGCCGCTCGAGCTTCGGTCTCTGGCCAGGCTCAATCTCAATGCCGGCATGCAATGAGAACCGGCCGGCCCGCGCAGCGCCGCGATGACGCCAAAGCTGGTCGTCCATCGCCTGCCTGGCGAACACGGTCTGCAGCGTGAGCTCGTCGCCGCGGTCGTCGTCTGCATCTTTGCCGTGCCGTTCGCGTTCGGTCCGTTGCGCTCGGCGGGCGCCGGCGCGCGTACGATCATGGGCATCTTGATCGGCGTGCTGTTCGTGCTGCTCACCCAGACGCTCGAGAACAGCGGGCAGGTATACGGCCTCAATCCGCTGCTGGTCGCCTGGGGACCGACGTCGCTGATGTTCACGATCGCGGTGATCGCGATATGGCGCACGCGCTGATCCTGCGACGCAGGTCGAGGCAACCCGCATGACGCTTCGTGGCAAGATGCGCGCCATGCGCGTGTATCGCCTTGCTCTCATCGCCTCTGCCTGTCTGGTTGCTTCGGCCGCCACTTCGGCGCCTCACGCGGCCACCGTGCGACCCGTCATTACCAACGATGGCCTGATTGCGATTACGGACCCGGACGCGCAGATCGCCGAAGTCCCGACGCCGCAGCCTGCCTACCGCACACGCGTCAAGAGCCGGCCCTTCGGGACGCGGATCATGCGGATCGGCGGCGATCCTGGCACGCCGATCGTGACGCCGACGGGCGAAGTGCTGGGCGTCTGGTCCAACTTCCCGCGCCATCACTATGTGACGACGCAGCCTTGGAACGCCGATGGATCGCTGATGCACATCTACCTGGGCCGGGAGGATGTCAGCCCGAACAATGTGGTCCTCAGCGGGAGCAGCTACAAGCCGCTCTATGCATTTTACGAGCCACGGCGTGAAAGCCGCTGGCATCCGGTCCATCCGGACATTCGTGTGAGGATTTCGGGCGACACGCTCAGCTGGCAGAACGTCCGGACCGGATTGCAGGTGCGCAACTGGAAGCTGCCGTACGCGGACAATTCAACCGGAGGCAAATGGAATATTTCACTCGACGGCCGCTACGTCGGCATCGTGGGGGACAATCGGTTCCTGTACATCTTCGACATGGGCACACGGAAGGGCCGGTCAGGTCCCGCGCTCGATCTTCGTGCCGATTGCGGACTGGCGGCCTGCGATCCCCCGAACAAGTTCTTTGATCTCCGCACGTCGTGGGACGGCCTGCATTACCTGGTGCACTACGGGCCGGGCAGCAACTGGCGGCTGCTCGATGCCGATCCTGACACTCTCGCCATCAAGCATCACGCCTTTCCCGATTCCATCAAGCCGGCCGAGTGCGACGGCAGGGTCATCTGTTCGCTCGGCGCGCCATCTGAGGGGTTCCTGCCCGTGCAATTCGGACATCCGGACTTTCTGGTCAACACCGACGGAAGTGCCTGGATTGCCGGGCAGAGCAAGTACTGGTCGAACAAGTCCATCGCGAGTGTCGATACGGTCGGCGGCCGCGTCGGCCGGATCCTCGCGATTCGCCTCGATGACGGCTATTTGCGGTCGCTGACCAACGCGGCGGGCGAGGCCTGGGCCAGCCATGTCGCCGTGCGCAATACGGCGAGGCGCGGTTGGCTGTATGCCTCGTACGGCCGGACGCCGGCCGGCAAGTACCAGGGTGAAATTCTGTCCGTGAACCTGAACAACCGTCGCGTGGAGCGCTACGGCCATCACTTTTCGGACACCGCCGGCTGCTACGACTGCGAAGTTCACCCGTCGCCATCGCCCGACGGCAGCAAGGTCGCGTTCGCGAGCACCTGGGGTGGCGACCAGACAAGTGCGCTCGGCTACGTGCTGGAGCTGTTGCCGCCCTGATCGAGTCCTGCTGGTCCGGTGCTCCGAATCCTGACGATACGCGAGCGGCCGGCCATGTCCATCAGGCTGCGCCCCTCCCGGTCGAAGGGCATCCAGGCAAAATTGATGACGACAGGCGCGATCAGAATTACTGCGCCCGTCGACACGAGCGCATTTTCGGGGTGCGACAGAGACCAGGCGCCCGCGGATAGTACGGATGAAGGGTCAAATGTGAAACGCACGTCCCGCTGCCGCGTAGCCGCCTCCACCCAGGCGGCAGTGATTTCGGCGGGATCGTTCTGCGGCGGAACGAGCGGAGTCCCGGCCTTCCCAGGCCGACTGGTAGGCGCGCAGCCACCCCGCGAACTGGTCGACCGTGGCAACGAATGCTGTCACGCGGGCTGGCGGCGCTCGAGCAGGTGATCGATCGAAATGCGCCCGGCGCCGGCGATCGCGAGCCAGAGGAAGATGGCCAGATACATGATCTCCTCGAGGCCGAGGAGCGTCTGCAGCGAGTCGACGTCTTCCCACATCGCCGATTTCACCGCGACGACCATGACCACGCCGAGCGCGCCCGCGGAGATCCGCGTCAGCAGGCCGATCAGCAGCAGAATGCCGCCGAAGAATTCGACTCCGGATACGAACGGCGCGAGGATCCCTGGCGCCGGAATGCCCCAGCCGGCGAAATTCTCCGTCACGAGCGGCAGGTGCGTGAGCTTTCCCCAGCCGGTCCAGAGGAATACCCAGCCGACCACGATGCGCGCGAACAGGGGCGCGAGCCAGTCCAGGTGCCGCGCGACGCTCCGCGGCCATTCGATCAACGCATTGACGAGAAAATTCATGACACCCTCCCTGCCGGATGTCAGTAGACCGTACCTGCCCGGAGAATGTGACAGGTTCCGCGAGCCGCGCAAGCGGCGGTCGCGGATGCAGCCCTTGGCGACCGTTCGGCGTCAGTCCGGTGCCAGGACTCGGTCGACGATCGCCGCGACGCCGTGGCGGATCGGGTCGCAGCAGGGAAGTTTCACCCGTTCCGAGGCTTCCGCGATCGCGCGCGATGCGCTTTTTTCGTCGAGCTGCGAGGTATTCAGGCTGACGCCGGCGAATCGCGCCGCGGGATTCGTCAGGCGGGCGGCCGCGAGGTACGCGTCGAAACAGGCCTCGTACGAAGGAATCGCATAGCCCACGTAATCGGCGATGCCCGTGCGCGAGAGGTCGTGGCAGAGCACCATCGTGTCGGGCTGGCTGCCGTGAATCAGCCCAAGCGTTACGCCGGCATAGGCCGGGTGGAACAACGATCCCTGGCCCTCGATCACGTCCCAATGCAGAGGCGCGGCAGGCGGCGACAGCCACTCGGCAGCGCCGGAGACGAAATCCGAGACGACCGAGTCTACCGCGATGCCGCGGCCCGAAATGAAGATGCCCGTCTGGCCTGTCGCGCGGAAGTCGGCGGCGACGCCGCGCGCGCGCATCTCCTTCTCGATCGCGAGCGCCGTGTACTTCTTGCCGACTGCGCAATCGGTGCCGACGGTCAGCAGGCGCTTGCCGCTTCGCTTGCGGCCGGTTCCGGGCATGAACGATTGGGCGGGCTGGCGCACCTCGATGAGTCGGCGCCCATTCCGCTTCGCCGCCGCGGCGATCTCTGGCACGCCGTCGAGCGGCTCATGCAGTCCCGAAGCCACGTCGAGACCGGCCTCGAGCGCGGCGACGATGTCGGACACCCAGGGAGGCGCGATGAAGCCGCCGTCGTTGGCGATACCGATGATGAGCGTGCGAATGCCGCGTGTGACGGCCTCGGCGGGCGTCAGGTCCGGCAGGCCAAGATCCACGCGGCAATTGGGCAGGCGCAACTGGCCCGCGCAGAGCTCCGGCCGCCATTGGCGAATTCCCGCGGCAGTTTTTGCTGTTGCGAAATCGGGCGCGTCGCCGAGAAACAGGAGGTAGGGACTCTGGATCATGGCTGTCGTTGCTTGTGTGTAACAGTTTGAATGAAAATGAGATTCTTGTCTCACGGCGGAACGCTCATGAGTCCAGCAGTTGGCCGATGTCTGGCACTCCTCTCGCTCGCGCTCGCAAGCTCGGCGAGTGCCGCGGCGGAAACTCCTCGAGACAAGGAAATTGCCGGCGTCTTTTCGGAGGTCGTGAAACCAGGCGAACCGGGATGTACCGTCGGCGTCGTCCAGAACGGCATCTTGACCCATGCCGGGGCATTCGGCCTGGCGGACCTCGAGCGCGGCAAACCGCTCGATTCGCATTCGATCTTCAATCTAGCCTCGGTATCCAAGCAGTTCACCGCCTTTGCGCTCCTGTTGCTCGAGCAGCAGGGCAAGCTCAAGCTTGACGACCCGATCGTGAAGTACCTGCCGGAACTCTCGGCGAGTGCGCAGGGCGTGACGCTGCGCCACCTGGTGCACCACACGGGCGGGCTCCGGGACTACATCGAGCTACTGACGATGAGAGGGCGCAGCGATGCCGACGGCACGACCATACACGAAGCCATGCTCGCGCTCGCCCGTCAGGCGAAGCCGAACGAAGCGCCGGGCGTCGAGTACGACTACAGCAATACCGGCTATTTCCTCCTGGGCGTCGTGATCGCGCGCGTCAGCGGCCAGTCGCTCGCGCAATTCTCCGAGGAGCAGATCTTCCGGCCCCTCGGAATGAAGAACACGAGCATCGTCGACAGCTATCCGGATGGCATCGCGGCGCTGGCGCGCGGCTATGCGAAATCCGGCCAGGGTTTCGTGATCGACGAGACGGGCTGGGAACAGGTCGGCGATGGCCAGGTGCACAGCGACTTGCACGACCTCGCGCTCTGGGACGAGAACTTCTACACGGCGAAGCTCGGTGGCCGCGCGCTGGTCGACCGGATGTACGAGGTAGGCCTGCTCAACTCCGGCAAGTCGACGGACTATGCGGCGGGGCTCAGCGTCTACGAAATAAGCGGCCTGCGCTGGGTGACTCATGGTGGCTCCTGGGTCGGCTACCGATCGAACATCTCGCGCATTCCGAGTGAGCATTTTTCGGTCATCGTGCTGTGCAACCGTGCCGATGCTGCTGCCGGTTCGCTTGCCAGTTCGGTCGCGGAAATTTTCCTGAAGGACAGGCTGGGTCCGCCGGAACCGGAGGAAGAAGTGGAGGAAGCGGCAGCGGCGACCGCCGAATGGCAGCCCAGTGACTTGTTGCGTTACGCGGGCGCCTATTTCAGCGAGGAAGCCAACGCGCGCTGCGTGCTGGACGAGCGGGAAGGAAAACTCTTGCTCGAGACCTGCGCGGAAGGCGAAGAATTGAAACCAGGCAAGCCGGGCGAGTTCGTGACGGAGGGCGGCTGGCTCACCCTGCGCTTCTCATCCAGCGGCAAGGACGCCGGCAGTTTCATTTATTACTCTTCGGGCCTCCGGGGCCTGCCGTTCAACAGGGTCAAGGAGCCGCTCGAGTGAATAATCAACGTTTTGACTCTGGCATCGCACTCGGTGCGGCGCTGCTGCTCGGATTCGTCGCCAGTTCGGAAGGCAGTCCCTCGACGACGACCCTGATCATCAACGCTTCGATCGTCGACGGCACCGGGGCCCCGGCGCATGCAGGTGCCGTGCGCATCGACGGCGAGCGTATCGCCGAAGTGGGTGAGCTCGAGCCGAGGCAGGGCGAGCTCGTGGTCGATGCGAAGGGCATGACACTGGCGCCCGGTTTCATCGACGCACACAGCCACCATGAGGATGGCCTGTTCGAGATGCGCGATGCGGCGCCGGTCGTGAGCCAGGGCATCACGACGATCGTCGTCGGACAGGACGGCGGGATGACCTATCCGGTGAAAGAGCTCTTCGATCGCATGCGTGAGTCGCCGGTCGCCATCAACGTCGCGACATTCGTGGGCCACGGCAATGTCCGCGAGGAGGTGATGGACAAGGACTTCAAGCGCAAGGCGACGGCCGCAGAGATCGCCCGCATGCGGACACTCGTGGCCGCGGGCATGGAGGCAGGCGGCCTTGGGCTCGCCACGGGCCTCGAATACGACCCGGGCATCTACTCATCCTCCGAGGAAGTGATCGAGCTCGCAAAGGAAGCGCGCAAGTTCGGCGGCCGGTACATCAGCCATATTCGGAGCGAGGACCGGTATTTCTGGGAGGCGCTCGACGAGGTCGTCCGCATCGGGCGCGAAGCGGACATCCCGGTGCAAGTCACGCACATGAAGCTCGCGATGACCGACTGGTGGGGCCAGACGGCACGGTTCCTTGGCATCCTGGACAAAGCCCGCGCCGATGGCATCGACGTGACGGGCGACATCTACCCGTACGAAGCCTGGCATTCCGACCTGACCGTGCTGTTCCCGAAGCGCGATTTCACGAATCGCAAGAGCGCGCAGTTCGCACTCGACCACGTATCGCCGCCGGACGGAATTACCCTGTCGCGATACAGCCCCGAGCCGGAGCTGGTCGGCCTGACGCTGGCCGAGATCGCCAGGCGCAAGGGCATGGATCCGGCGGCAACGCTGATGGACCTGATCGCGCGCTCGAGTCATGAGGACGCCGAGCAATCGATCATCGGCACGGGCATGAAGGCCGAAGATGTGGCGGCATTGATAGCCTGGCCGCATGCCAGCATCTGTTCCGATGGATCGTTGACCAGCCTGCATCCGCGCGGCCGCGGCGCCTTCACCAAGGTCCTGCGCGTCTACGTTCGCGAACGGAAGCTGCTGAGCCTCGAGGACGCCATCCGCAAGATGACCAGCCTCTCGGCCGCGCACATCGGGTTCACGGACCGCGGCGTGATTCGCGCGGGTGCCTTCGCGGACCTCGTGCTGCTCGATCCGGCGACCGTTGCCGATCGCTCGACCTGGCAGGATCCGCTCGCGCTTTCGACCGGCATCGAGAGAGTCTGGGTCAACGGCAGCGTCGTCTGGGACGGCGTCAAGGCGACCGGGGCCTATCCCGGGAAAGGACTGCGCAGGCAATGAACAGGGTCGTCCTGGCGATCCCGGTCGGCATGACGCTGCTTGGGCTCGGCGCAAATGCGGCCCTGGCGCAGGCCAGCGCACCGGCCCAATCGGCCGCACCGCGGAACCTGACGCTCGAGGACCACGAGGCCGTCAAGTCCCCTGGCAGGCCGGTGATTTCACGAGACGGGAAGCTCGTCGCCTACGCGCTGGACGAGCAGATCTACGTCGTTCCGATGGCGGGCGGTCCGCCCCGCGCCGTCAGCGCCGCAGGATCGAGCGCCTCGGACCCTTACTGGTCGAAGGACGGCAAGTCGCTCTATTTCCTTTCCGATCGTTCGGATTCCAGCCAGCTCTGGCAGCTTCGTCTCACCGAATTCGGCGAGGCCCGGCAAGTCACGTATCTCGCGCAGGGCGTCGACAGCCTGCACATCTCACCCGACGAATCACGCCTGTTGCTGTCGTTCACCGACACGGAACTGAAATCGACGGAGTCACCGGAAGGCGATGACGGCGAGGAGGAAGAAGAGGACGACGGCAAGGACGGCGACGAGGAGGAGGGCGAGAACGAGAAGAAAAAGCCTTTCGTCATCACCCGGCTCGAGTTCAAGGAGGACTCGGGCGAGGGCTACCTGACCGGCGATCGCGCCGAACACCTGCATGCGCTCGACCTCGCGACGGGCAAGCTCACGCAGCTGACCTCCGGCAAATACTCCGAAGACGAGGCGGACTGGTCGCCGGATGGGCGGCACGTCGTCTTCACGAGCAATCGCGAAAAGGAAGCGGACGCCAGCTACAAGACAGACCTCTGGATCGTCGCCGCCGACAACACGGACAAGGGCGCCTCGCTCGTGCGGCTCACCAACGATGACCGGGTGAAGAGCTCGCCGGCCTGGAGCCCCGACGGCCGGTCGATCGCATTCCTCACTGCTGAGGATGGCGTCTATGGCGCCCCGCAGGCCGCACTCATGCCGGCATCGGGCGGCGAGGTCACGATCCTGACTGCCCCGCTCGATCGCTGGGTCAATAACCTGCGGTACTCGGCCGACGGGCAATGGCTCTACTTCATCTACGAAAACCTCGGCGGCACACAGCTCGCCCGCGTGCGTCCGAGAGACGGGCGCATCGAGCAGATCATCGAAGGCGACCAGTTTCTCGGTGCGTTCGACATTGCGAATGGCGGCGCCGTCGCCGCGCGGGTCGAGAACGGCAATCGCGGTCCGGAGCTTCATGCCTTCTCTGGCGGACGCCGGCAGGCGCTGACTACGGTCAACGACGATTTTCACGCGCGAGTCACGCTCGGCGCCAAGGAAACGATCAGCTTCAAGAGCGCCGACGGCACCGAGGTGCAGGCCTTCGTCACGAAACCGCCGGGCTTCGTGCCGGGCCAGCGCTATCCCACGGTCCTGCACATCCATGGCGGACCGGTCGGCCAGTTCAGCTGGGGCTTCGACTTCAAGCCGCAGTACTTTGCGTCGAACGGCTACGTCGTCATCGAGCCGAACCCGCGAGGCTCGACCGGCCGCGGCCAGGATTTCGTGCGCGCGATCTACCAGACCTGGGGCATCACCGACTACGACGACCTGATCGCGGCGGTCGACTACGCGATCGCCGCCGGGTACGCCGACCCGGAGCGGCTCGCGGTTACCGGATACTCGTATGGCGGTTACATGACGAACACGGTCATCACGCGAACCGACCGGTTCAAGGCCGCCGCGTCGGGCGCCGGACACAGCCTGATTGCCGCGAACTACGGTCATGACATCTACCAGAAGTGGTACAACTGGGAACTCGGGACGCCCTGGGAAAACCGCGAGAAGTACGACCGCCTCTCGCCGCTGCTGCAGGCCGGGCGCGTGACGACGCCGACCATCTTCCTCGGCGGCCGCGAGGACTGGAACGTGCCGCTGCTGAACGCGGAGCTCTTCTACCAGTCGTTGCGCAAGCGCGGAATCGACACCGAGCTGGTCGTCTATCCGGGAATGCATCACGGCGGCTGGGACCCGGAATTCGAGCAGGACTACCTCGAGCGTGTACGGGCGTGGTTCGACAAGTACCTGAAGTAGACACCAGGCTCAGCATCACGGCCGCGCTCGAGGCCCTGCGCGCCGGCCAGCCGCTTCGAGCGGAGTTCATCTGTCGGGAATTCCTCGAGCAGAGTCCGGGCTCCGTGGATCACCTGCGTCTCCTGGGACATGCGCAGATGAAGCAGGCCCGGTATGCCGATGCCGAGCGGACAGTGCGCGAGGCGATCTCCATGCAGCCGGACTTTCCACACTTGCACGAGGACCTCGGCAGCATTCTTGCGATGCAGGAGCGCTACGAGGACGCGGTGACTTCGTTTCGCGAGGCGATCCGGCTCGAGCCGCAACTTCCGCTTGCGCACAAGAAGCTCGGCCAGGCGCTCGCGGCGCTCGGACGGGGCCAGGAGGCCGACTCCGCGTTCGAGGAGTTTTTCGAGCGCGATCCAGGCAAGGGCAATCTTGCGCTCGCGCTAGACCACTTGAGGGCCGGTCGAAGGGAAGAAGCCACGGCCTTGCTGCGCGCGGCACTGAAAGAGAATCCCGACAATGTCGATGCCCTGCGCAACCTGGCGCAGATCTACTGGCGCGAGGAGAAGCACCTTTCGGATGCCGAAGCCATGCTGCGTCGCGCGACCACGCTGGCGCCGGGTTATGCGCAGGCCTGGTTGCTGCTCGGCAACATCGTGCACGAGTCCGGCCGGCACGCCGAGGCCCTCAGCATCTTCAAGACCGTGACGAGGCTCGAGCCCGACAACGCGGTCGTCTGGGGCCGACTGGGCAAGGCCCAGGCTTATGCCGGCGACATCGAGGCGAGCGCAAAGTCGTACGAGCGTTCGCTTGCGATTCAGCCGGACTCACCGCCGGTCCAGATGGGGTACGGCCACGTCCTGAAGACCCTTGGCGATCAGGCCGGGGCCCTGAAGGCCTATCGCGCGGCAATCGCGGGCAAGCCGGATTTCGGCGAGGTCTACTGGAGCATGGCCAACCTGAAAGTGTTCCGCTTCGAGGATGCGGAAGTGACCGCAATGGAGCAACAGCTGGCGCGCACGGATCTTGCGGAGAGCGCCGACATCCATTTCCGCTTCGCGCTCGGCAAGGCATTGGAGGACCGGGGCGACTACGATCGCGCCTGGAATTACTACGACACTGGCAACCGGCGCCAGCGCAAGCTCGTATTCCACGATCCGATCGACTTCGAACTTAGGCACGAACAGATCATCGAGGTGTTCAGCCGCGAGTTCCTCGACGGGAATTCCGGCCATGGATTCGAGTCGGCGGCGCCGATCTTCATCGTTGGATTGCCGCGCTCGGGCTCGACACTCATCGAGCAGATCCTGGCGAGCCACAGCCAGGTCGAAGGTACGGCAGAACTGCCGACCCTGAACCGGATCGCATTCTCCCTCGGGCGCTACCGCTCCCAACAGAAGCAATATCCGCTCGCGGTCCGCGAGTTGCGCAAAAAGGATTTCCGGGCGTACGGCCAGCAGTACGTCGACGAAAGCCGGACCTGGCGAACGACCGACAGGCCGTTCTTCACCGACAAGTTGCCGAACAATTTCTCGCACGTCGGGCTAATTCACCTCGTCTTGCCGAATGCGGTGGTCATCAATGCCCGTCGGCATCCGCTTGACAGCATCCTCGGCAGCTACAAGCAGCTCTTCGGCAAGGGGCAGCACTTCACGTACGACATGGACGAACTCGCGGCCTATTACCGCCAGTACCACGAGACGATGCGGCACTGGGATCGCGTCCTGCCCGGCAAGGTGCTCCACGTTCATTACGAGCAGACAGTGACGGATCTCGACGCGCAGGTGCGGCGCATCCTTGCGCACTGCAGGCTGCCGTTCGAGGACTCGTGCCTGCGGTTCTACGAGACGCAGCGCGCGGTGAAGACCGCGAGCTCGGAGCAGGTTCGGCAGCCGCTTTACTCGCGCGCGCTCGGTACCTGGCGCCGCTTCGAAAAGCACCTCAGCCCGTGGCAGGAGCAGCTCGCGGATATCCTGGAGGAACTGCCGGAAAGCGTCCGCAACGCAGGACGCTAGCCGTACGGCCAGACCTCGAGGCCGTGGATGGCATTGCGGACATCCATGGTCAGGTTGACCGCGAGCAACCGCTCGTTTTTCGCGAGATCGTAGACCGAAACCGTCGAGGGCGACGATCCGCCGGCAACCACGGTGTCCGAGATCACGCAGAGACCGCGGGCAAAGCCCTGGCGCGCCACCTTGCTTTCGTCCAGGTCGAGATTCACGAGTTTCTCCGGCGCGAATCGCGGCACCTTAAGGCTCCTGTCCTCACGCCCTTCGCCTCTGCCCGCGTATCGCAGTGAATCCGCCTCAGTGTCGTTGAAGAGGACGCCGTCACGGAACGGGCGCGCATTGTGCGTCCCCGCCGGCAACTCCACGGCCATTCGAATCTCTTTGCCGTTGAACAGCAGCATGCCGCCGGTCTTGAGCCCGGTAAAGTACATGCCGCCCTTCGTGCAATGGACATTGTTGAGGTGCAGCTTGTTGAGCATCAGCGGGCCTTCGTTCCCGTTCGGGTCGAAAGTCCGGCCCTGGAACTGGAAGCGGTGCGTGACAACGTGCATACCCCAGTGAAACGCTTTCGCGTCCAGGTCGAAGGCAAGGATGCTGTCGCAGCCCGTGGAAGCCAGGAACAGGCGCCGTTCCCAGAGCGCGATCTCGTGACAGTGCTTGAGGTAGGGATTGCGCCAGGAGCCGATCGGCTTGAAATCCGGCGTGTAGGCAAAGAGCTCGTCGCTCGCCGCGACGTAGACCGTCTCGCCGTCGAAGGCGATGCCGCGCAGCCCGCGGTCCCATCCCCGGCCCTGCCAGTCGATGCGCGCCGTGTTCCAGTCGACCGTCTGGATGACCTGGCGCTTGTCCAGGTCGATCAGGTAGACGCCGCCATGGCTCTCCCCCTGGTGGCTGCCGCGCACCACCGAGGTCGTGACGAGCTTCATGCAGGTTCGGCGTCAGTTCGCTGCGGTCACCACTTGTAGGTGAAGTTGAGGTACACGCTGCGAGGCCGCTGCAAGCTTCGCAGGTAGCGGTACCGCGGGTCGTCGCGAAAGCCGCCGTTCGCTATCGACTGCGAGTAGTCGCTGCTGCTCAGGTAGGTGTAACCGGTCTCGTCGAGCACGTTTCGCACGATGAGTGCGACGTCCCATTTCTCCGAAGCGCTGCTGAACCCGAACTGAAAGGTCGTGGTCGACCAGGACGGCAACAGCAGGTCGTAGTCTTTCTGGATACCCGGAGTTACGTCGTCGATGTCATTGGTCAGGGCGGTGATGCTGTCCCAGACCTTCGACTGGTAGTTGTACGACGCGCGCGTCCAGAAATTGCCCGAAGTAAACTCCGGGAAGGCGTAGTCCACGGCCAGCCAGTACTTGCGGCGCGGCGAGACCGGCATGGTCGTGCCTGCCGGAATGACCGTTCCGTCCGTCGGGTACACGAGGTCCTTGGAGAATTCGGGATCCGCGAGGAAGGCGCTGTACTCGAAGCTGAGGTTGTCGGTCGCGTACCAGGTACCCGCGATCTCGACGCCCTGCTGCTCCGCCTCGGTGCCGTTGAACGTTCCGCGAACCCACCAGGGATCGCCGCTCGAGTCGTTGATCTGGATGTCGTCCCAGACCATATGAAATACCGACAGATTGAGCTGCAACTTGTCGTCGAACCACTGGCTCTTGAGACCGACCTCGTAGTTGTGCAGCTTGTCCGACTTGTAATCGAGCGGGATCACTCCCGTGGACGCGGCGCGCGTGCCGTTGCTGCCGCCGAGCCGGAAGCCCTCGCTGTAGAGCAGGTAGGCCATCACGTCGTCGCTGAACTGGAACTGGCTGCCAAGCTTCATCGCGAAATCGTCGTCCTTGCCGAAGCGTTCGTTCCTGCCGAGCGTGTCGTTGCCGCGGAAGGCCGGCAGGCCGAGCGGCACCTGGTAGACGTCGACTTCATGCCGGTTGAACTCGAACCAGCGCCCGCCCGCCGTCGCGGACCAGCGGTCGGTCAAGTCGTAGGTCATCTCTCCGAACACCGCCTTCTGCCGGACCGACTTGTCGTACTTGTTCGAGTACTGGATGGTCGTGTCGGGCAGCGGGCAGTCAATGTCGTAACCCTGGCTCGCGTAGTAGCAGGCGTAGTACTGGGCTGCCGCCCACTCGGTGGTCTGCGTCAAGGTCCGGATCTGGGAGCCGTAGTGCCACCAGTCCCAGACATCCTCGTAAAACGCGCCGGCGAGCCACTGGAACCGGCTGTCGCCCTGGGACGTCAGGCGGACTTCGTACGCGTAGCGGTTCTGCTTCTGATCGTTGAATATCGTGCCGAATTCGTAGTCGGCGTTGTAGAGCGCGTAATACACGCCAGGGCCCTCGCTCGAGCGCCACTGGTCGTAGGTCATGTTGTCCCATTCGTACACGATGTCGCGGTCGAAGTAGGACGCGGTCATCGAGAGTTCCGCGAATCCGAGGTCGCCCTTGACGGTCGCCGAGGCCTGGTACCAGTCCTGGTCGATGTACTCGTCGAAGAAGCGCGAGATCTTGTTGTCGCCGAGGGCCGGATCCGTCTCCCAGGCGCCCCAGGCATCGCTCGACTGCTCGATAAGGCTGAGCGAAGCCTCCCAGTTTTCGGTGACGCTCCACCGTCCCTGGAGACGGCCGCCGACCACCCGGTATTCGTTCCAGTCCTCCTCGACGACGTCCGAATTGTCGACGTCATGGAGGTAGGAAAGTCCGAGCACGTTGTCGACGTAGCCGCCTTCGAACGAATAGAAACCGACCGCGCGGAGCGCAAAGTTGTCGGAGACCGGAATATTGATGTGGCCGCTGACGTCGTAGCTCTCGGAGCCGCCCTTGGTCGTGCCAATCTCGACGTCGCCCTGGCCCGAATAACCGCCGAAGTCGGGCTTGTTCGTGATGTAGCGGATCGTGCCGGTCTGGGCGCTCGAGCCGAACAGGGTGCCCTGCGGCCCCATCAGCGTTTCGACGCGTTCGATGTCGATGAGCCGCACGTCGACCTGCTGGGAGATCGAGGTCATCGGCTGATCGTCGAGATAAACCGCCACCTGGCTGTCGGTCCGGTATTCGGCCGACCCGGTGGTGACGCCGCGCATGACGATCGAGTTGCGGCTCGGCGTGCTGCTCACCATGTTGACCGAGGGGAGGGCGCCGACGACGTCCGGCAGGTTGCGCAAGGCCTGCTTCTCGATCTGCTCGGTCGAGATCGCGCTGACGCTCTGGCCGACATTCTGGAGGTTCTGGGAACGCCGGGTCGCGGTCACGATGACCGGCTCGAGCCTGGCGCCCGCCGCGCGGTCCGTCGTGCGCTCCTGCGCGATGCCTTGCGCAGCCGGATACAGCGACGCGAAGATGGCTGCAGCCAGCGGCAACTTCTGGTAGGTCATCAGTGCTCCCCCGAAATCATCGCTTCAAGGTGTCGAATTCGCGCAACATATTGAACGAGCGTACAATAAGATCGCGTATGAGCGTATAACAAGCCACGGCAATTGCCAACGGCCCTTCAGTAGTTGCTTTCGCGCGACGAGCGTAGGACGCCGTTCCGTACGCTCAGCTCGTAGGCGATTCCGCCGGTACCCTGCCAGGTCGCGAGATTGAAACGCCCGCCGGGGCCCACACGATAGACCTCGACGGCGGCCGTGGTCAGCGGCTTGTCCGCTTCACAACGCGGCGGCGAATCGAATGCCGCCATGAGATAAACATAAGGCGTCGGATGATCGGCCGTCGAAAATACTTCGGCCGAGCCATCCATCGGGTCGATATGCAGCGCCGTTTCGCGATCCGCCGCGATCGCGCGCGGCCGTGCAGACCAGCCGTCCGCCTGCAGCCGCGATAGCAGGGCGATCGTGCGACCGATGCGGTCGCGCTCCTGGAGGTGCTGGTCGGTCACGATGTTCTCGAATCGCGGCAGCGAAAGAAAACCGCGCGCCAGCGTGACGTCAGGCGCATAAGGGTTGCCGAGGGCGACCGCGCTCGTCAGGCTTTCCGCGCCTTCGGCGGAATAGACGTACTCGCCGAGGACCGCCATGCCGGCACTCGTGCCGCCGACCGGCGCGGGCTTCGCCGCGACGAAATTGATCGCGTCCTCGACCGGCGTGTCCTTCCAGTAGCGGATGTAGTTCGACTGGTCGCCGCCGGCAATCCACACGGCCTCCGCATTCCGGATCGTTTCGATCACGAACCGGTCCGCTGTCGCCGCGCCCTTGTTGAATACGATCGTCTCGACGGAGTCGCACTGGCAGAGTTCGAAGATGTAGTCGTTGTATTCGTCGGAACCGGACGCGCGCAGCACGACGAAGTCTCCGCCGCCGCCGAATTCCCCCATGCGGACGTAATTCACATCGACGTCGTCGCCGCCGCCCTGCGCGACCCAGAGGCCGCGCGTCGGCCGGACGACGTCGGCCGGACTTCCGACGACGTAGTACTTGTATCCGGGTCCGCGACGGGCGACGTTGGCGGTGCTGCAGGCCACCGTTGTTGCGCAAGCGAGGACCGCCGTCGCCGCAAGCGCGCGGCGAATCGAGGAACCCGTCACCATCCAGGTCAACCAGGCGCCATGTCTTTGGCGCGAAGCTCCGCGAGCGCCTCGTCCGACTTCGTCAGGTGCCCGAGCCCCATCCCGCGGAGCACATGGTCCGTCTTCGTGTACTGGATGTTCGCGTAGGTCGTGATCTCGACGCGGTTGCCCCAGGGATCCAGGAAGTCGAGGAAGCGGCTGTCGAGCAGCTTCACGCCCATCGATTCGAGCGTCTTGTGCACCAGCGGCTTGTCGTCGACCGCGATCCCAAAGTGGCGCATGGTGTCGGGCTTGCGGTCCGCGTTCCGGATGAAGTTGATGAACTGGTCGCCGAAATAGACGATCGCCATTTCGTCGGTCTGTTCCTCGACCGCGAAATCGAGGAAGCGCTCGTAGAACCGGAGCGCCTGCCCGATGTCTCCGACCTCGATCGCCACGTGATTGATCCCGATGGCATGGGCCTTTGCCTGGTTCAGCTCGCTCATGGTGCACCTCGATGATCCGCCCGATCGGGATAGTGTAACCTCGCGCCTCGTGCGGTTTCGCGACGCCCGGAGTCCTCCGATGCGATACTTTCTTGCCTGCCTGCTGATGTTGCCGCTCCACGTGTCTGCCCAGGAAATGCGCCTGCCGCCGGAGACCGTCCGCCTGAACCAGATGGCCGCGCGCTTCGCGCCGGTCGACATCCGCGTCGATCTCTCGGGCCTGCCCGCCGGCGAGCGCAAGGCGCTCGCGAGCCTCGTCAAGGCCGCCCGCATCACGGATGCGCTTTTCATGCGGCAGATGTGGGCCGGCAACGAGGCAATGCTGCTGCGGCTCATGGAGGACACGACGCCGCTCGGCCGCGCGCGGCTCGACTATTTCCTGATCAATCGCGGGCCCTGGTCCAGGCTCGACGACAACGCGATCTTCATCCCCGATGCGCCCCCGAAGCCGGAGGCCGCGAATTTCTATCCGTCAGGAGCGACGAAAACCGACGTCGAAGACTGGGTCAATGGCCTCGCAGGCGCTGAGCGTGCCGCAGCGACGGGTTTCTTCACGACCATCCGGCGCGATGCCGCCGGCGAGTTCGTGGCGGTGCCGTACAGCCTGGAGTACCAGGGCGAACTCGCCGAGATGGCGCGCCACCTGCGTGACGCGGCCGCGGCGACCTCGGACCCGACGTTGAAGGATTTTCTCTTCTCGCGGGCAGACGCCTTCGCTTCGAACGACTATTACGCAAGCGACATCGCCTGGATGAAGCTCGACTCACGCGTAGAGCCGACGATCGGGCCTTACGAGGTATACGAGGACGGCTGGTTCAATTACAAGGCCGCATTCGAAGCCTTCATCACGGTCCGCGACGACGCCGAGACCGCGAAGCTCGCGCGCTTCGGCAGTGAGCTCCAGTGGCTCGAGGACCGGCTGCCGATCGATCCGGTCTACCGCCGCAAGCAGCTCGGCGGGCTGGCGCCCATGCGCGTCGTCAACGTTGTCTTTTCCGCGGGTGACGGCAACCACGATGTCCAGACGGCCGCCTTCAACCTGCCGAACGACGAGCGCATCGTCGCGGAAATGGGATCGAAGCGGACGATGCTCAAGAATTACCAGCAGGCGAAGTTCGAGAACACGCTCGTGCCGATTTCGAAGGTTGCGCTCTCGGCCGAGGACCAGGCCTACGTCGACTTCGAGGCGTTCTTCACGCACATCCTGATGCACGAGGTCATGCACGGCCTCGGACCCACGAACACCGGCCCGAACGGATCGGGCGGCGGCGTGCGGCAGGCGCTCAAGGAGCTCTACAGCACGGTCGAGGAGGCCAAGGCGGATATCACGGGCCTCTGGGCGCTGCAGAAGCTGATGGACAAGGGCGTGATCGACCGCGCGGGCGAGCGCCGCATGTACACGACTTTCCTTGCCTCCTCGTTTCGCACGCTGCGCTTCGGAATGGACGACTCGCACGCGCGCGGAATGGCGATGCAGGTGAACTACCTGCTCGACTCGGGCGGCTTCCGCGTCAATGCCGACGGCACGTTCAGCGTCAACCTGAAAAAAGCGAAGAAGGGCGTCGCGTCCCTGTCGCACGACCTGCTGAGCTTGGAGGCCACGGGTGATTACGAGGGCGGGAAGCGCCTGCTGGAAAAGCTGGTCATCCTGCGGCCGGAAGTGAAATCCGTGCTCGATCGCCTGGGTGACGTGCCCGTGGATATCCGGCCTCGATTCGTCACCGCCGGCGATCTGGAACGCGAAGCACCGTAGACCGGCATTGCAGGGATTGCTTTTTCAGCGGTTCGCCGGCTTTGCATGGGCGCTGGAAAGTTCCCTGGGACGGTAGCATCGTAGGCTGTCATCGAAGTGTCGATGCGGGAGCAAGCGATGCATGCAGCGCCTTGGATTCTGTGCGGACTCATGACGACCGCAAACGCGGCGGCAGCGACGATGGAAGAAGCGGCACGCCTCTTCGAAGCGAAGAAATGGGCAGACGCCGCGGCTGCGTATCAGGAAATCGCGGCACGCGAACCCGGCAATGCACTTGCGCAGGTCCGGCTCGCGCGGTCGCGCGCCTCGAACGGCGACTCGACCGGAGCCCTGGCGGCGCTGAAGGACTGGTTTGCGACCGGCAGCGGCTCGTACCAGGTTGCGATGACCCTGCCGGAGCTCGAGCCGCTCCGTTCCGACCCGCGCTTCATCGCGATGGTGGAGCCGCTGAAGCCCTGCAACACGCCCGAGTTCAGGCAGTTCGATTTCTGGGTCGGGGACTGGAACGTAGAGTCGGCCGCGTCTGCGGGCACCGTGAGCCGGAACCGCATCACGCGCATCAATGACGGCTGCACGATCCGCGAGGAATACACGACGCCTGCCGGCTACGAGGGTACGAGCCTCAACTTCTACGACGCCGCGCGAAAGGTCTGGCACCAGACCTGGATCGACAATCAGGGCGGTGCGCTCTATCTGGATGGAGGCCTTCAGGGCAAGGCGATGGTACTCTCGACCGTGACGGATCCGAACCAGGTGCAGCGGATTACGTGGATTCCGCTGGACGACGGCCGCGTGCGCCAGCACTGGGAATCGACGACCGACGGCGGCAAGACCTGGACTACCGCTTTCGACGGCTACTACTCGCGGCACGAGGGCGGCTGACGCCCGAACCGGCAATTGTGAAACCCGATTCGCGCAATATCGGTTGAAGCGTCTCCCGATCCGACGTACAACCCGCCCTCATGGGCGATCTGGGGATCCACGTCTGGACCGGGCAGTCCGGCCAGAAGTATCGCTACACCGTCTACATGTTCGGCACGGCATTCGGCCCGGGTCCCGCCAACTTCATATTTGCGCTCGAAACAGGTCCGGGCCAGTACCAGCCGCTCTATTTCGGGCAGACTGAAGACCTGTCCGAGCCCTTCGACGACCAGACCGCGCTCGACTGCCTGAAGCAAAACCGCGTCACGCACATCCACGTGCGGCACGCCAACGCGCGCGAGGAGCTGCGCCGCGCAGAGCGCTCCGACCTGATCTCGGTCTGGAATCCGCCCTGTAACCCGATGCGCTGAATTATTGCAGCGGCTGCATCAGCGCCTTGAAGCGCGGCAGCTCGCGTAGTGAAGCGAGATCGGGATCCGATTCGTACTGCGCGCGCTGCCTGAAGCCGGCGTCGATCGCGCGCTCGACATTGTCGAGCGCTTTTTCCACATTGCCCGAAAGGGCGTAGGCACAGGCGAGGTTGTAGTAATCGACGGCGACGCCACCGCCGATCTCGATGGCGCGATCAAGGCTCTGCACTGCTTGCGCGTATTTCTTCTGCTGGACCTGGCTCGTTCCGAGGCGATTCCAGGCGAAGGCGTTCCCGGGATTGGCGTCGACGTACTGCTGGTAGGCGGCCTCGGCTTCCGCCCAGCGACCGGCGAGGTAAGGCTCTTCGGCGCGCAACAGGTCGGCCGTGAGGGGCTTCGAACCGGCCTGCAAGGGGCTCACCGTATCCATTACTATGCGCCAGTCGCCCTTCGCGTCCTTCTTCCAGACGCGCGCGTAGTAGCCGGCTTCGGACCCGTCGCCGAGTCTCTCGTAATTGCCATACGCATAGCCAAGATCGCCTGACCGTGAGACGTCGGCGGCGAGCGGTTCGCCGCGGAACTTTGCGCCCTGCGTATTCGCCCACTCATTCAGGGCGACGCGCCCGACGACCGGCATCCTGCCTGGCCGGTGCACGCGCGCCGAGTCGTCGAGGCGGCTGCCGTAGGCCCGCCCGAGGCTCTCCGCAGCCGCGGTCGCGAGGAACGCGCGCTCGACTGCGAGCAGGCCCGCGGTCGCCAAGGCGGCATCCACATGTCCGTGCCTGGTCGCGGCCGCCGGGCGGGTGGAGACGTGCACGGGCTCGTTCATCGGCACGACGGGCGCCGGCGTGTCGCTGCCGATATCGAGCACCACCTTGAAGCTTCCGTCGGCCTGGCGCTTCCAGATCGAGAAGAACATGCCGTGGCGGTTTGCCGCGCCGTTCTTGCCCTCGAATATGAGCGGCCCGGTGTCCCAGCCAAGATCTCCCGCCTCGGCGATGTCGCCGTAGACCGGAGCCCAGACCGCGCCCATGGGTCCCGGCGAGGGCGGCTGGTTGGCAAGCGAAGTCCTGACGCGGAATGGATGCGGGTTGAACGCGATGCCGTCGTCTGCGAAATACGTGTAGAACGAGTCGCGAAACCCTTTCTCGGCGGCGAGCCTGACAAATGCTCGCTCTGTATCGAAGAGCTCCTGCAGCGCCGGCGGCAATCCCGCGTCGGCGGCGTGCGTCTCCGCGGCGGGAATGAGAGCGAGCAGTGCGAAGAGGGCTTTCATGAGTGATTTCCAGCGTGGCCAGGCGTGTACCGGCAGGCTAGCCCGGGCTGGCGTCCGTGCTCAATACATGACTTTGGGATCGGTTAAGCTGCATGGCGGGCAGTGGCGGCGCAGTGTGCCGGGGGAGATCGGGATGCCTTGGTGGGCCTGGCTGGTATTGGGAATCGGCTTGCTCGGCGTCGAGATGTTCGTCATCGACGCGCAGTTCTACCTCGTTTTCATCGGGCTTTCGGCGGCCGTCGTGGGGCTGCTCGGCCTCGTCGGCGTCGACCTGCCGAACTGGGCGCAGTGGCTTGTCTTTTCCGCGCTCGCAATCGTCGCGATGCTCGCGTTCCGCAAGCGCCTCTACGAAATGGTGAGAAATCGCAGCGGCCACGTCGACGAGCGCCTGACCGTGGGCGACCACGTCGCGATACCCGTTCGCCTCGAGCCGGGCCAGAGCGGCCGCGTCGATTACCGTGGTTCGAGCTGGACCGCGCGTAACGTCGGCACGACCGCCATCGAGGGCGGACGCGAAGCGGTAATTGCGCAGGTAGACGGCCTGACGCTGCACGTCAAGGCGGAGTAGGCACGCATGGAATCGATGTACGTCGTTGGTGTGGTCGCGCTGCTTGTGCTGATCGTCGTGGCGAAGACTGCGGTCGTGGTCCCGCAACAAAGCGCCTATGTCATAGAAACGCTCGGCCGTTACAACCGGACGATTCAGGCGGGGTTCCATATCCTGTTTCCATTCATCGATCGCATCGCCTACAAGCACAACCTCAAGGAGGAGGCGATGGACATCCCGGAGCAGATCTGCATCACGCGCGACAACGTGCAGGTCGGCGTGGACGGCGTGCTGTACCTGCAGGTGCTGGAGGCGAGCAAGGCTTCCTACGGCATCACGAACTATCGCTTCGCGATCATCCAGCTCGCGCAGACGACGCTCCGAAGCGAGATCGGCAAGATCGAGCTCGACCGCACGTTCGAGGAGCGCCAGACGATCAACCAGAACGTCGTCGCCGAACTCGACAAGGCCTCTGCGCCCTGGGGCGTCAAGGTGCTGCGCTACGAGATCAAGAACATCAATCCGCCGAAGGACGTCCTCGGCGCAATGGAAAAACAGATGCGCGCGGAACGAGAGAAGCGCGCCGTCGTGCTGAACTCCGAGGGCGAGCGCGACGCCAAGATCAACCAGGCCGAGGGCGAAAAGCAGCGCGTCATCAAGGAGTCCGAGGCGAACAAGCAGCAGCAGATCAACGAGGCGCAGGGCCAGGCCGCGGCGATCCTCGCGGTCGCAACTGCGACGGCGGAGGGCCTCAGGCAGGTCGGCGAGGCGCTCTCGGGCCGCGGCGGAATCGAGGCGATGCAATTGCGAGTGGCGGAGGAGTACGTCAAGCAATTCGGCCAGCTCGCGAACGAGGCGTCGAGCACGCTCGTCGTGCCGGCGAACCTCACGGACATCGCCTCGATGATCGCGCTCGCGACCAGCGTGGTGAAGAGCCAGAAGGCCTCGTCCTGAGGTGACCTTCGTCGGCCCGGTCTTCCGCGCCCTGATCGCCGCGGCGGCATGCTGTAGCGCATCGGCGGCCGCCTGGGAGGCGCCGCCTGCACTGCTGCTGCATGGCGGAACGATCCTCACCGGCAATCCTGCCCAGCCGAAGGCGGAGGCAGTTCTCGCCATTGGCGAGCGGATCGAGTACGTCGGCGACGAAGCGGGCGCCCGCAAGCGCGCGCCTGGCGGCGCGCGCATCGTCGACCTCAACGGGGCCACCGTCTTTCCGGGACTGTCGGATTCGCATGGGCACCTTTCCGGCATCGGCTGGCGTGAGCTCAACTTCGACCTGACCGGCGTCGAGAGCGTCGAAGCGCTGAAACGGCGCCTGCGCGAACGCTCGGCGAACGACCGCGCGGTTTGGATCGTCGGGGTCGGCTGGATCGAGTCGAAATGGAGGCCGGCCGTCTTTCCGACACGGCAGGATCTCGACGCAGCGGTGAGCGACCGGCCGGTGGTCCTCGAACGCGCGGATGGTCATGCCATCGTCGTCAACTCGAGGGCGCTCGCGATCGCGGCCATCGATCGGAGCACGCCGGACCCCGAAGGCGGGCAGATCCTGCGCGATCCGGCGACCGGCGAGGCGACCGGCATGTTGATCGACAGCGCGATGGAGCTGGTGCGACGGCACATCCCGCCTGCGACGGACGAGGAGATCGCCCGCGCGCTCGAGACGGGCGCGTCGCGGAGCGTCCGCCTCGGCTGGACTCAATTGCAGGACGCAGGCACGACCTGGCGGGAAATCGAGCAGCTCTGCAGGCTGTACGCAGCGGGCCGGGTGAAGCTCCGGGTCTACGCGGCAATCGGGGGCCCGGGCGAGGACTCGGAGAAATTGCTGGCTGTGGGAGGCGCCTACAAGAGTTGCGACCCACGACTGACGGTGCGCGCGATCAAGCTCTATATCGACGGCGCACTCGGCTCGCGCGGCGCAGCGCTCGACGCGCCCTACAGCGATGCACCGAAAAACCGCGGACTCTACGTGACGCCGCCGGACGAAATCCTCCGGATCGCCATCTCGGGCCTGAAGAGCGGCATCCAGATCGAGACTCACGCCATCGGCGACCGCGGCAACCGTGTCGTGCTGGACCAATACGAAAAGGCGCTCGCCGCGGTGCCGGCGACGGAGCGCCGCGTCGCCGATCCGCGATTTCGCATCGAGCATGCCCAGGTCGTGGCGGCGGCGGATATGCCGCGCTTCGCGAAGCTCGGCGTAATCGCCTCGATGCAGACCTCGCACGCGATCAGCGACATGCTGTTCGCACCCGCGCGACTCGGCCCCGGGCGCATCGCCAGCGCCTATGCCTGGCGCTCGCTCCTGGACGCCGGCGCGAGGATCGCCGGTGGGACCGACGCGCCCGTCGAGCAGGGCGATCCACGCGTCGAGTTCTATGCGGCCGTCGCTCGCCGCACGCTCGAGGGATTCGCGGGAGCGGACTGGGGGCTCGACCAGCGCCTCACCCGCGACGAGGCACTCGGGATCCTGACTTCAGGCGCGGCTTACGCCGCATTCGAGGAAAAGGATCGCGGCACGATCGGGCCGGGCAAGCTCGCGGACTTCAGCGTGTTCTCCGCGGACTGGATGCGGATTCCGGAGGCGGAGATACCTCGCTCACAGGCCGTGATGACGGTGATCGGCGGCGAGATCGTGTGGAAGGCGAAGGAGGGGACAGTCACCTATGCGCCAGAGCGCGCAAAGGTGACAGTCCCCTAAGCGACGGATCGCGGCCGCGCGTGCGCCACGTTGAACCGGCCCGTGGCAGTCAGCCGGTCGTGCATCGTCTGGGCGGCGCGAAGCTCCGCGCGGCGCGCGGCGAATGGCATCGCGGCAACCTCCTTGAGCGAACTCGAGCGGGCGAAAAGGAAGCCCTGGGCGGCGACGCAGCCGAGCTCCAGCAGCTTCTCCACCTGCTCCTCGTGCTCGACGCCCTCGGCAACGGTCTCGAGGCCGAGCGTTTCGCCGAGCATCACGACGGCGCGCGCGAGCTCCGGCCCGTCGCCCTGTTCGGTCAGGCGACCGACGAACGAGCGGTCGATCTTCAGGATGTCGATCGGGAAGCGGTGCAGGTAGGAAAGCGACGAGTAACCCATACCGAAGTCGTCGATGGCGAGCCGCACGCCGAGGTCTTTCAGCTCGCGGAAGCGTTCCAGGTTCACCTCGGTGTTGTGCATGATCGTGCCCTCCGTGAGCTCGATCACGAGGTTCTCGGGCTCGAGTCCGGAAGCCTCGAGGGCACTGCGCACGTCGGCTACGAGGTCGGCGTGCTGCAGGTGGCGGCCCGAAATATTGACCGCGACCCGGAGCCCGTCGCCCGCCACGATCGAGTCGCGCCAGGCCTTGACGCTACGGCAGGCCTCTGTGAGCACCCAGCGCCCGAGGTCGATGATCTGGCCGGATTCCTCGGCCGTCGGAATGAATGCGCCCGGCATGACGAGGCCCTGCTCGGGGTGGTTCCAGCGCACCAGCGCCTCGATGCCGAGCAGCTCTCTCTGCGCGAGGTCGACGACCGGCTGGTACTCCAGGAAGAATTCCCCGCGCTCGAGCGCCCGGTTGATGTCCTCCTCGAGGCGCAGCCGCTCGCGCAGCTGCTCCTGCATGCGCGGCTGGAACACGACGAAGCGGGCCTTGCCCGCGGCTTTCGCGCTGTACATCGCGATGTCGGCGTTGCGCAGCAGCTGTTCGGTGTCGTCGTCGGGCTGCGAGAAGGCGATGCCGATGCTCGCCGCCATGTAGGTGTCGCTGCCATCGAGCTGGAGCGGCTCGTCAAAGGATCGCGTGATCGTCGCCGCGATACGCTCGACGTCGGTCGATTCGTTGATGCCCTCGAGCAGGATCGCGAACTCGTCTCCGCCGAGGCGCGCCACCGTGTCGGACGGCCGCGTCGACTTGACCAACCGCTGCGCGGCCGCCTGCAGGAGCCGGTCGCCCGCATCGTGCCCGAGCGAGTCGTTGACGTTCTTGAAGTTGTCGAGGTCGAGGAACATGACCGCCACGCGCTGGTGGGAGCGCTGCGTCAGGGCGAGCGCATGCTGGACACGGTTGCGGAACAGGCTCCGGTTCGCCAGAAGGGTGAGCGGGTCGTGGAAGGCGAGCTGGCGGAGCTGCTCCTCGAGCGCCTTGCGCTCGCTGACGTCGCGGAAGTTGAGCGCAAGTCCGGCGATGGCCGGATCCTCCAGCAGGTTGCTGCCGACGCTCTCGAGCGTGCTGCGCCGCACGCCGTTGCCGACGACGACCTCGACCGGCCCGATCGAGCGGCCTTGGGTGGCGGCGACCTCGGCGAGGAAGGCGGCGAGCCGCTCGCGGTCGGCCTCGGCCCAGAGGTCCAGCAGGTTGCGGCCCACGAGGTCGTCTGGATGCATGCCGAACGTGCGCTCGGCCGCGGGCGAGGCGAATCGCAGCCGTCCGTCCACGTCGGCGATCATGATCACGTCGGACGCGTTCTTGATCAGCGACGCGTAGCGCGCCTCGACGATGCCCGCGGCGCGCCGTTCGCGCACCAGCGCGTCGTCGCGCGACATGACGCCCTGGCGAATCATGACGAGCAGCGTCAGCGCGAAGATGATGGCGGTCATCGCGGTCGCGGGGCTCGATACCGAGCTGCTCTCGACGTATACCAGCACGAGGAATGAAACGAGCATGGCCACGTACGGCATGCCCTGCGCCATGGCGCTGCCGACCGCCGTCGGCTCCTGCCGGACCACCGGCAATCCACGCAGCTGCTCGCGCGCCGCTGCGATAAGCGCGGCATAGCAGGACAGATAAATTGCGTCGGACATGCCGCCCGGCAGGTAGCTGCCCGAGATCTTGGCCATCGCCCAGACGATGTCGGCGAGCGACATGGTGGAGAATCCGATAGTCAGGAGGATCAGCGTGCGCCGCGCTATTGCGCCGGCGCCCGCATGCATGAGCAAGATGCCGAGTGCGAGCAGCATCAGGCAGTTGAGCGCGATGTAACTCTGGCTCAGGACGTACTTGATGACGTCCGGGTCGCGGTCGGCGGCGGCGGCTGGCGCGATCACGAAGAACCAGAAGAAGGCGCCGAAGCCCAGCATCAGGATCGTCGCGTCGAGCGCGAGCCGGCCCCACTGCACGCGCACGGCCGCCGCGCGGATCGCGATGAAGATTGCGGTGAACAGCAGTGGATAGAACCCGAGGAAGAAAACGTCGCCGACGGAGGGGAAGGGGTCGATGCCGAAGAGCCAGTAGGTGGAGTTCAGCAGGTTTCCGACCGTGTATACGGACAGCGTGGCGGCGAGAAAGGTCCACGTCCGCTTGACCGCCGGCTCTGTCGCCTTCCGGGCCGCAACCGCAGCGAGAATCGCCGAGCCGAGGCTCGCCGGGAAGTCGGAATAGAGCTTGAAGATCTCGAAGGCGGGGCCGCCAGTCCCTTCCGAAAAGGTCAGCAGCAGCGTGATCGGTATATAGATGAAGAGGCCGACCGCGAGCGCGCCGGTCCAACGGGCGACAAACGGCTCGCGTGCTGGCGTGGCTTCGCTGGGTTCCCTGAAAGGCGACATGTTCCTGGCGCAAACTCCCCGCTAGGCCGGCCCCCAGGGGCAGGCTTTCGAGTCGACATATGTAGCCTCAGCCGGTCGGGTCCTAACTGTGACCCGGGTCGGGAAACGGACCCCGGGCGGTGACCGGTTCCACACTCCCGCCACCCGGAAGGCCGCTGGAACCGGCAAACTGGAGTTGGGAACTGAATCGCGGCCGCGAGCGATCCGCTACTTCCAGACCGCGTCGGCGACCCGGAGCCAGTTCTCCCCGAGGATTCCGCGAATGCTTGCGGCCGGGTAACCGAGCCGATCGAGGCCAGTCGCGATCGCGGGAATCACCTCGGGAGGAGCGAATCCGGTGCCGCGGCCGTAGCCCCATTCCCTGGGCCAGATCTCCGGGCCGCCGCGGCCCGGCTCGTCGAGCTCGGAACTCTTGAACATGTAGTCGAGGCCGACGCCCGCGTGCTCGGCGCCGACGAGCTGTGCCACGTGGTCGATATTGCGCACGATCGACTCGGCCGTCGGCGGGCCGGTGCCGAGGAAAAGGCCGACTCCGTTGATCCCGACGACGCCGCCCGTCGCGGCGCAGGCCTTGATGAGCTCATCCGGAATGTTCCGCGGGTGATCCCGCAGGCGGCGCGGATTCGAGTGCGAGAAGATCACGGGCCGGTCGGTCGAGTCGAGGATTTCGCGCGCCGTGCGATAGCCACTGTGTGAGCAGCACTTGACCATGCCGACGCGATCCATTTCGCCGAGGATTCCGCGCCCGAGCTGCGTGAGCCCCTCATCCTCGGGATCGTGGCAGCCGCTGCCGGCCAGGTTCCTCCGGTTGTAGACGAGGAGCATCCACCGCACGCCGATCTCGTAGAGGAACCCGACGAGCGACAGTTGCGATCCGAGCGCCTGGACGCCCTCGACATCGAGGCAAACGGCGAGGCGGCCGCTCGCCTTGGCGGCACGCAGGTCTGCGGGTGCGAGGCCGAGCACGTACTTGTCCGGATTACCCTTCACGAAGTGCCGGATGCTCGCCGCCGTGCGGATCATCGTGTCGAGCGGCACGAGGCTGTCGCCGATGTTTACGGTGACGACATCGACTCCCGCATCGCGATAGCGCGAGAGCGAAGGGAGGAACTCGTCGATATCCCGCAGCGGCAGGCAGGCATGATTGTCCCAGACGAGCCCTGCCTGATTCATAATGCGCGCATTCTAGGTGAATCGCTCCGGAGCCGATGATGAAGATATCGATGTACGACGCCAGCGTGAAGCCGGGCATCCGCATGATGACGAATCTCGCGGCAGTCCTCGAAAAGGCGGCGCAGCACGCAGAGGACCGGAAGTTCGATCCCGAGGTCATCTTCGGTGCGCGGCTAGCACCGGACATGTTCCCGCTCTCGCGCCAGGTCCAGATCGCATCCGACACCGCCAAGCTCGGCGCCGCGCGCCTCGCCGGGGCGGAGGCGCCGCCATGGGAAGACAGTGAAAAAACGCTGGCCGAGCTGATCGGGCGTGCGAAGAAAACCGCTGCGTACCTCGGGACCTTGACGCCAAAGCAGTTCGAAGGAGCGGAAGAACGCACCATCCGCTGGAAGACGCGCAGCACCGAGCGCTCGATGCAGGGCCTCCCGTATCTGCTGCACCAGATGCTGCCGAACCTGCACTTTCACTGCACGACGGCGTACGACATCCTGCGCCACAACGGCGTCGAGCTTGGAAAGATGGACTACCTCGGGCGCGACCCGCCGGCCTGAGTGGGCCGCAGCCATCGCAGGCCGCAGCTCTCGCAGGCGGCGGTTACATCCGGCCGAAGCGGCCGTTCTGGAAGTCGGCGAAGGCTGCCGCGATTTCGCGCTCGCTGTTCATGACGAAGGGACCGTAGCCGACGACCGGCTCCGGAATCGGCTCGCCGGCGATGATGAGCGCCGAGAGCTCGCCTTCGGCCGTGATCGTGAATTCGCCGCCATCGCGTGACAGCCGCGCGAGCTGGGCGGGCCCTGCCGGATTCCCGCCGTTCACGAGGGCTAGGCCGTGCATCGGCACGATCGCGGTCGTGTGGCCCTCGGGCGTCGCGAGCGTCACGGCCTTGCCGGCCGCGACCCGGAGGTCCCAGACCTCGATGGGCGTGAATGTCTCGGCGGGTCCGCGACGGCCTTCGAATTCTCCCGCGATGACGCGAAGCGTCCCCGCATCGCCGACCAGGGCGATGCGCGGGATGTCGGCGTCGCGGATCGTCTGGTAGCGCGGCTTGGCCATCTTGTGGCGCGCCGGCAGGTTGACCCAGAGCTGCATCATCGACATCGATCCGCCCTCGCGCGTGAAGCGCTCGGAATGAAACTCCTCGTGGAGGATTCCCGAGGCGGCGGTCATCCATTGCACGTCGCCGGGGCCGATGCGGCCGCCTTGCCCCGTCGAGTCGCGGTGCTCGAGCTCACCGGCATACACGATGGTCACGGTCTCGAATCCGCGATGCGGGTGGACCCCGACGCCGCGACGTCGGGGCGCCGGGTCGAAATGCCGCGGCGCGGCGTAGTCGAGCATCAGGAACGGGCTTAGCGGTTCGCGGCCGAGACCGTCATAGGAGAAGACGGACCGGACCGGAAATCCGTCGCCGACCCAGTGGGGCGGAGCGGCGTCGTGGACGGCGATGACCTTGCGCATGTGCGGTGTCCTCGGGGCGATGCCGGGGGGTTTCAACCGCTCCGCAGTCGCAGTCCCTTCAACTCCGGGGCGACGAGCGGTTCTCCGCGGGCACCCCGGACCTTGCCAAATCGATCGCCCTCCAGCCAGTCACGCGTAGCCTGTTCCATTTCCTCGATCGACCGTCCGACGAAATTCCACCACAGCAGGATTTCCTCGCCGAACGGACGGCCGCCGATCAGCAGGAGGCGCGAGGCACTCGAGGTCTCGATCGTCAGCCGATCGCGGCCGACGCCGAAGTAGAGGAGCGTTCCGGGCGCGAGTGCTTGGCCGCCAACTTGCGCGGTTCCCTCGAGAACCATGACGCCGTGCTCGAATGCGGGATCGAGCGGAAGTTCGGCGCGCGCCGTTGCCGGGCTTGCGAGATCGAGCCCGACGAGCGGCGAGAAGAACCTGGCCGGCGCGCGCTCGCCCGCGAATTTCCCGGCCAGCACCGTGATCCGGAAGCCGCTTCGTTCGAGGACCGGCAGGTCCGGATAATGGTCGAAGGACGGCTCGCGTCGGCTTTCCTCTTTCGGCAGAGCGATCCAGAGCTGCGCGAGCTGGAACCGGCCGGGCGCATCGGCAGGCGATTCCTCGGCGTGAGAGATGCCACGGCCCGCTGTCATCAGGTTGACTTGACCCGGGTGTATCCACTGCCGGTAGCCGAGGCTGTCGGTGTGCAGGATCGTGCCTTCGATCATCCAGCTGAAGGTCTGGAGCCCGATGTGCGGGTGCGGACCGATCGTGATTCCCTTCCCCTCGGAATAGTCGGCCGGGCCCGCGTGATCGAAAAAACACCAGGCGCCAACCGTTCGGCGATGCCGGTTCGGCAGGGCTCGCCGGATCTCGAAGCCGTCACCGACGACAGCGCGCTGCGATTCGAGTCGCTCTACGGTCACGTGTTCATGATGCGCCGGGTGGCGGGAGCTGACAATCGGAGGTAGTCTGCCGCGATCCGACGGAGACGCACATGCCACGCATCGCGCTGCTGATCCTGTTGCTATCATCGGCACCTGTCATGGCCGAGCCTGTGGAAACGCCCGAGTCGCGCCTCGCCGCCGCGGGATACTCGCTGCCTGGGCCGCCGAAGCCGGTCGCGACCTACGTGACCTCGGTCCGGACGGGCAATTTGCTTTTTCTCTCTGGTCACGGAGAGTGTGGCGAGCCGTTCACGCGCGGGAAGGTCGGCGGCGACCTGACGCTCGAGCAGGGCAGGCAATCGGCGGAGAAGGTCGGGCTCTGCATGCTCGCGACGATCAAGGCCGCGGTGGGCGAGTTGTCGAAGGTCAAGCGCTTTGTAAGGATCCTCGGCATGGTCCAGTCGACCGAGGACTTCAAGGACCACCCGAAGGTCGTGAACGGATTCTCGGATCTCATGGTCGTCGCATTCGGCGACGGCGGCAAGGCGGCGCGCTCCGCGGTCGGGATGCAATCGCTGCCGTCCAACATCGCGGTGGAGATCGAGGCAACCGTCGAGTTGCGGGACGGAGCCTGAGCGCACGGCGCGTGCGAAGCCTCGTCGGTTTTCTCCTGGTGCCTGCCGGCATTTATGCCGGCCTGTGCCTCCTGATGTTCTTCACGCAGCGGTCGCAGATCTACTTTCCCGTCCGCGAGTCGCATGCCTCGGGCGCAACGGCAATGCGCTTTCCGGTCGACGGGGCGGAACTCAAGGTCTGGGTCGTCGCGCGGCCGGGACCCGCGGCCATCCTGTATTTCGGCGGCAATGGCGAGGACGTAGGATTCAATGTCGCCTCGTTCAGCGCGAGCTTTCCGGAGCATACGCTCTACCTGGTGAATTACCGGGGTTACGGCGGCAGTACCGGGAGGCCGACGGAACGCGGACTCGTCGCCGATGCGATCGCGCTCCATGACCACTTGCGTTCGCGCCACGCGCAGGTATCGGTCGTCGGCCGCAGCCTCGGCAGCGGAGTCGCCGTCCGGCTCGCGAGCGAGCGGAAAGTCCACCGCCTTGTCCTCGTCACTCCATTCGACAGCCTCGTAAACGTCGCTCGCGCTCACTTCCCGTACTTGCCGGTCGGCCTGCTGATGCGCGATCGCTATGACTCGACGGGCCTTGCGCCCGCAATCGAAGCACGCACCCTGGTCGTGATCGCGGGCGCGGACGAGATCATTCCGCGCGCTCGGACGGACGCGCTCGTCGCGAGCTTGCGGCCCGGGCAGGCGCGCGTCGTCGTGCTCGAACGCGCGCGGCACAACGACATCGACCTCGCGCCGCGCTATCTCGACGAGCTTCGCGAGTTCCTCGCGCGGTGACCGCGGTGTATGATCGGCCGCCGATGGCCAGCCACCGGAGAATTGGAACCTTCGCCGCGATGCTCGTCGCCGCCTCGCTCGCCTCCGGCTGTTCCGTCGAGCGGCTTGCGACAAACCGGCTTGCCGATGCGCTAGCGGCGACCGGGTCGACATACGCCGCCGACGACGATCCGGAGCTCGTTGAGGAAGCGCTGCCCTTCAGCCTGAAGCTCATGGAAAGCGTGCTCAGCGAATCCCCGCGGCATCGCGGGCTGCTGTCAGCGACGGCGGCGGCTTTCACGCAGTACGCCTGGGCCTTCGTCCAGCAGGACGGCGATGCGCTCGCGCTCGAAGACACGGACAAGGCCTGGGTCGTCTGGAATCGCGCGCGCGGGTTCTACCTGCGTGCGCGCGACTATGGCATGCGCGGCCTCGAGGTTGCGCATCCGGGTTTTGCGCAGGCGCTTCGCGCCGATCACGCGGCCGGGGCGCGGCTGGCCGGCAAGGAAGACGTCGATCTGCTGTACTGGACCGCCGTGTCATGGGCCGCCGCGATCTCGCTCGGCAAGGATGACCCGGCACTCGTCGCCGACCTCGCGGTCGTGTCCGCCCTGGTCGACCAGGCGCTCGCCCTCGACGAGGGATGGGATCGCGGCGCAATCCACGCGTTCCTGATCACTTACTCGATGGCGCGGCCGGACGAGCTCGGCGATCGCGCGGCCATCGCACGGCGTCACTTCGATCGCGCAGTCGAGCTGTCGCATGGCAGGGCCGCGGGCCCCCATGTGTCCTGGGCCGAGGCAGTCTGCCTGCCGCGCGAGGACCGCGCCTGCTTCGACCGCGCGATCGCGGGCGCCGCGCGGATCGATGCGGATGCGGAGCCCTCGATCCGTCTCGCAAATACCGTGATGCAGCGGCGTGCCGCCTGGCTGCGGGCCAATGTCGATCGCTGGATCCTCCCGCCGCTCGAAGATGCCGCTGGCACGGAACCGCAATCGTGAAGAGGACACGCCGCAGCCTGGCGCTCCTCGCCGCTGCGATGGGGCTCGCGACCGCCTATCTGCCCCTCGCATTTGCAGCTGAATCGACGCAGCTTCGAATCGCGACCGTCGCGCCGGCGGGCTCCTCCTTCCACAAGCGGCTTCAATCGCTCGGCGCCGAATGGTCGAAGGGCCCCGGCGGCATGTCCATGAACATCTATGCGGGCACGCAGGGCGGCGAGCTGCAGATCGTGCGCCGCATGCGGGTCGGACAGCTGCAGGGCGCGATGCTGAGTTCCGCCGGCCTTTCGCAGATCGACCGCTCGGTGACGGCCCTTCAGTACATGCCGCTGCTGTTCCGGAACTGGGAAGACGTCGACGCCGTTCGCGAGAAGCTGCGGCCCCAGCTCGAGGAGAAGCTGCGCAAAGCGGGGTACGTCGTGCTGTTCTGGGGGGACGGCGGCTGGGTCCGCTATTTCTCGAAGGCGCCGATCCGGAAGATCGACGACCTCAAGCCCATGCGTGTCTACGCGGCCTCGGGCGAGCCCGAGACCGTCGAGATATTCAAGAACTACTACACCCCGGTCGTGCTCGAGCCGGACCAGATCGTCCTCGGCCTGCGCAACAGGATGATCGACGCGCTGCCGATCCCGGCGATCCTCGCCAACTTCAGCCAGGTCCCGACCTACGCTCCGTACATGCTCGACCTGCGCTGGGCGCCGATCACGGGTGCGCTCGTCCTGACAGAACGGGCCTGGAAGCAGCTCGATCCGAGGACGCAGGCCTGGCTGCGCGAGTCCTCGGAACGGGCAGGGGTGGAGATGCGCCGCGCGAGCCGGGTCGAGGACGACCAGACGATCCAGGCCATGAAGGACAAGCAGGGCCTCAAGGTCACGACCCTGTCGCCGGAAGCCGAGCGCGAGTGGCGGGCCGAGATCGCGCGGATGTACCCGCGCGTGCGCGGCAACATCGTGCCGGCCCCGATGTTCGATGCGGCGGTGGAGACCCTGAAAGCCAGGCACGCCTCGGGGTCGTGAGGGTCCTCTTCCACCGGCTCGAGGACCTGCTGCTTGCGGCGGTGCTCGCCATGCTCGTCGTGCTGGGCGTCGCGGCTGCGAGTGCGCGATTTTCCGACGCTGAGGAGCTGATCCGTCACCTGACGCTCCTCGTCGGGATGCTGGGCGGCATGGCGGCGGCGCGCGAAGGCCGGCTGCTGTCGATGGGCACTTTCCTGCATGCGGTGCCGGCGCGCTGGCAGTCCACGATCCAGGCGTTCACGGGACTCGTCGCGACGACCGTTTGCGCGATCCTGACGCTGGCGGCCTGGCAGTTCGTTTCACAGGAGGCGGCGACTTCGAGCACGCTCGCATTCGGCGTGCCGCGAATCGCGATGCAGGCGGTGATGCCGGCCGGCTTCGCATTCATCACGCTCAGGCTCGCGAGCCACGCGGCGGCCGGCAACGGCGCGCGCGCCGCGGTCCTGCTGATCGCAATCGCGGCGGCGGCCTGGGTCGCGCAGCACGAGGGGGATCTGCCTGCGATCCGAGTCCCCGCGCTCGTCCTTCTCGGGCTCGCCATTCTTTTCGGCGCGCCGCTCTTCACCGGTCTCGCCGGCATCGCACTCATATTCTTCATCAGCGTCGGCGACCCGGTCGCCTCGGTCCCGCTCGACCATTACGACCAGGTCGTCAATCCGCTGCTGGCGACGCTTCCGCTCTTCACGCTGGCAGGCTACGTCGTCACCGCGACCGGCGCCGCCAAGCGCCTCGTGCGCCTGCTTTGGGCCTGGACCGGACCGCTGCGTGGCGGGCCCGCTGTCATGACCGTTCTGGCCTGCGCATTTTTCACTGCTTTCACGGGCGGTTCGGGCATCACGATCCTGGCGCTCGGCGGGCTGCTCATGCCGATCCTGATGGCCTCGCGCTACGACGAGCGCATGGCACTCGGGCTCGTCACGGGCGCGGGCTCGCTCGGCGTGCTGTTCGCGCCTTGCCTGCCACTGATCCTGTATTCAATCGTGGCCGGGGTGTCGATCGAGGAGATGTTCCTCGGCGGCGCGCTGCCCGGCCTGCTCATGGTTCTGCTCGCCTGCGGCTGGGGAATCCTCCGCTCGCCCGGCAAGCGCCTGCGCCCGCGGTTCCGGTGGCGCAGGGTGGTCGTCACCACCTGGCGGGCGAAGTGGGAACTCCTGCTGCCCGTGTTGCCGATCGTGCTGATCTTCGGCGGCTTCGTGCTGCCCGTGCCCGCGGCCGCGATTACTGCTGCCTACGCGATCGTCATCGCGGCGCTCGTGAATCGCGACCTGCCGCGCGGAGAGCGGCTGGTGGAAGTCTTCGCCGAATGCGGGATGCTGGTCGGCGGCGTGCTCCTGATCCTCGGAACGGCGATGGGTCTCACGAACCTCTTGATCACCGAGCACGTTCCCGACCGGCTGACGCACTGGATGGACGCGGCAATCGATTCGCCCTGGCTTTTTCTCCTGATCCTCAATCTGCTCATGGTCGTGCTGGGCTGCGTGATCGAGATCTTCTCGGCGATCATCGTCGTCGCGCCGCTCGTCGTACCGGTCGCCAATGCGTTCGGTGTGGATCCCGTCCACCTCGGCGTAATCATGCTGGCGAGCCTCGAACTCGGCTACCTGATGCCTCCGATCGGGCTCAATCTCCTGATGTCGGCGTCCCGCTTCCGCAGGCCCATGTTCGAGGTGGCGGCCGCGACGCTACCGATGCTCGCGGTCCTCGCGGTCGGCGTCGCCCTCATCACTTTGATTCCGCAGCTGAGCCTTTGGCTGCCGCGTTGGTTCGCCGGCGGCGGGCCCTAGCGCGACCAGACCTGGGTCGACGGCGTCGGCATGGGCCCGCTCAGCGGCTGACCGCCGGCAGCGAGTCGATCAGCTCGACCATGCGCTTGCGGGTCGCGGCGTCAGGCAGCCGCCCGACACCGCCGCCGATGTTGTCGACCATGTGCTTCGCCTTGCTGGTCGCGGGCGTCACGACAGTCACGGCCGGGTGGCCGAGCACGTACTTGATGAAGAACTGCGCCCAGCTCGCCGCGTCGAAATCGGCGGCCCAGCCGGGCAGCTTGCTGTCGCCGACGCGCTGGAACAGGCGTGTCCGGCCGAATGGCACGAAGACCATCACCGCGATCCTGCGCTCGGCGGCGAGCGGCAGGATCGTTTCCTCGACGCTGCGATTGTCGACGGCGTAATCGACGCCGATGAAGTCGAGCGGTTCCTCGCGCATGACGCGGGCGAGCTCGCCGTATTGTTCCTTGCTGGTGGACGTCACGCCGAGGTAGCGAATGCGCCTTGCGGCCTTGAGCTCCTTCAATATCCTGAGCTGTACCGGGATGTCGCCCAGGTTGTGCACCTGGATCAGGTCCATCGCCTCGACGCCGAAGCGCCGGAAGGACTCGTCGATCTGGGCGCGCGCCGCGGCCGGGTCGGCGGAGCCTCCTCCGCGCGGCGCGACGTTGACCTTGGTCGCCCAGAAGATCTTCCGCGTGATGCCGAGATCCTGCGCGAGACGGCCAGCGACCTCCTCCGACGCGCCGTAGGAGGGCGCCGTGTCGAAGACAGTGGCGCCGTGATCGACCATCGCGTCGAGAACTTCGCGCAGCGATGCGACATCCTCGCCCTGCGCGACGGCGCGGAAGGTCGCCGAGCTGCCGAGGCCGATCACCGGAATTTTCTCGCCGCTCGAGGGGATCGCGCGCGAAATCAAGGCAGCGAGAGACGCGCCGCGTGAAGAAAACGGGCCGAGTCCGAGCGCCGCGCCCGCGCCCAGCGCCAGGTAGAGCAAGCGACGGCGATCGAACATGCGGCGAAGATACCAGATCACCGCGACAGCGTTGTCCGACAGTTCAGAGCTGGTCGAGCCCCGTGCGGCGGTGCACGGCCGACTGCAGGGTCGTGAGCGCCTCGACGGCCACGGTGTCCTGGCCATCGTTCGCAAGGATGACGAACCAGAGTGTCAGGCTGCCGACTTGCAGAGCGCCCTGGCTCATGAATTTGAACTCGCCTGGCCCCTGGACCCGGTCGGTCGCAGAGAAGTAGTAGCCGATGCCATTCGCTCCATTGAGCTGCCGGACTTCGAGGAAGTTCTCGACGACCTGGGGCTTGATCCGCTCGGCGGCGTCGCGGATTGCGTCGCGCAGCGCGGGCAGCTCGCGAATGTCGGGGGCCGTCGGATCCACCCATTGCGGCGTGATGAAGACCTGGTTCGCTCCGCCCTCGACAAGGGCGATCTCGATCGTCGGCGGCCCGCCGCCGGCCGGTTGTTCGACGTGATCGAACCAGCCGGCGGGCAGCTTCATTTCGAGCGTGTCGCGGTTCGGAAGCTCATAGCGCCGAAAGCCGGTGTCATCGCCGGAAGCGCCGGCGGCCGCGACAAGCGCGGCGCCGAGGCAAAGACAGAGGTTCACGGACCGGATCATGGCCCGCGCGTCGGGAACTCCGCGCTAGGACGCGGGTGCGGGAGCCGGTGCCGGGCCGCCCCCGCCGGCGACGAAACCGACCTTCTGCAGGCCGCCGCGTTGCAGCGTGAAGATGACGTTCGCGACGTAGACGTAGGGCACGCGGCGATGCGCGTCGACGTGGACTTCAGGCTGCGGATCCTTAGCGTTCTCGACCGCGACGTAGTCGCGGAAGGTAGCCGTGTCGACCGGCGTGCCGTTCCAGAAAATGGAGCCGTCGAATTCGACGTAGATCCGCACGACCTCGGGCTCGACCGGCGGCGGATTCGGGTTGTCGCGAGGCAGGTCGATCTTGACTGCATGCGTCATGACCGGGATGGTGATGATGAAGATGATCAGCAGCACCAGCATGATGTCGACGAGCGGAATCACGTTCGGCTCGACCATCGGATCCGCGCTGTCGCCCTTGATCGAGACCGCCATGAAATCCCCCGTCGGCCCCTGTCGCCGGGCCTTGGTCATTCGATAATCCGAGTTTGCCCTTCCACCCCGGATGGCGCAAGCCAGCCGGCGCCTTCGGTGCTATCCTTTTTGAAAAATCGGCCGGCACGGCGGAAAGGCGGGAGAACGGATGGCGAACGAGACCGGCGACATACGCAACATTGCCCTGGTGGGCCATGCCGGGGCGGGAAAAACCCTGCTGGCCGAGGCGCTCCTGCTTGGCGCCGGCAGCATTCGCGCCAAGGGGAGCCTCGCCCGCGGCACCACGGTCTGCGACCACGATCCCCAGGCACGCCGGCTGCTGCATTCGGTCGACTCGACGCTGTGCTGGCTCGAGACCGGCGGTGCCCACGTGAATGTCGTCGATACGCCGGGCTACCCCGATTTCATCGGCCGCACGCTGCCGATACTCGAGGCTGTCGAGACCGCTGCCGTGGTTTTCAACGCAGTCGCCGGCGTCGAGCCGATGTCGCAGCGCATGATGGACGCAGCCCGCGACCGGGGCCTCTGCCGCATCGTCGTGATCAACAAGATCGACGCGCGTGACGCGAATACCGAGGCGACTCTCGAGGAGATCCGCGACCAGTTCGGCAGCGAATGCCTGCCGATCAATCTGCCGGCGGCCGGCGGCACGAAAGTGGTCGACTGCTTTTTCCATAATGAAGGCGAGGCGACCGACTTCTCGTCGGTCAAGGAGGCACATACACGCATTATCGACCAGGTGGTGGAAGTCGACGACGACCTGATGGCGCTGTATCTGGAGCAGGGCGAGGAGCTCGCGCCCGAACAGCTGCACGACCCGTTCGAAAAGGCGCTGCGCGAGGGACACCTCGTGCCGGTCTGCTTCGTGTCGGCGGAAACCGGCGCCGGCATTCCGGAACTGCTGGAAGCAATCGCGAAGCTCATGCCCAACCCCGCCGAGGGCAATCCGCCGCCCTTCCTGAAGGGTGTTGGCGACGATGCCGAGCGCGCCACAGTCTCACCAGACGCAGGCCGCCACGCGGTCGCACACGTGTTCAAGGTCATCATGGATCCGTTCGTCGGCAAGCTGGGCCTCTTCCGCGTGCACCAGGGCACCATCCGCAGCGGAGCCCAGCTTTTCGTCGGCGACGGCAGGAAGCCCGTCAAGATCGCGCATCTCTTCAGGATGCAGGGCAAGGAGCACAGCGAGATCCCGCAGTCCGTGCCAGGGGACATCTGTGCGGTCGCAAAGCTCGACGAGCTGCATTTCGACGCGGTCCTGCACGATTCTCACGACGAGGACCACTTCCATCTGAAGTCGATGGCATTTCCGCCCGCGATGCTCGGCGTCGCGATCGAGCCCGAGCGCCGCGGCGACGAGCACAAGCTCGCCGAGGCGCTCCATAAGCTGTCCGCCGAAGATCCCTGCGTGCGCGTCGACCACAACAACGCCGTCAATGAGACCGTGTTGTACGGCATGGGCGACCTTCACTTGCGCGTAATGACCGAGCGGATGAGCGAGCGCTACGGCGTCGCCGTGAGGACGCGGCCGCCGTCAATACCCTATCGCGAGACGATCACCCGCCCGGCCGAGGGCCATCACCGCCACAAGAAGCAGACGGGCGGGGCCGGCCAGTTCGGTGAGGTCTACCTTCGCATCGAGCCGCTCGCGCGAGGTACCGGCTTCGAGTTTGTGGACGACGTCGTCGGTGGCGCGATTCCGAATCAGTTCATCCCGGCCGTCGAGAAGGGAATCCGCCACGCGCTTGCCGAGGGGGCCGTCGCCGGATATCCGCTCCAGGACATCCGCGTTTCCGTCTACGACGGCAAGTACCACTCGGTCGACTCGAAGGAAGTCGCCTTCGTGTCAGCCGGCCGAAAGGCGTTCCTCGATGCGGTCCAGAAGGCGAGTCCCGCGGTGCTCGAACCCATCGTGCACGTCGAGATCAACGCGCCTGGCACCGTGATGGGCGACATCACGGCCGACCTGGCGACGCGTCGCGCGCGCATCGACGGCAACGAGGCGCGCGCACGCGGACGAATCGTGGTTTCGGCCTACGTTCCGCTCGCCGAAGTCACGGATTACCAGAACCGGTTGAAGGCGTTGACCGGCGGTGAAGGGAGTTTCACCTTGCAATTGAGCCATTACGATCCCGTGCCACCGCGCAAGCAGCAGGAGCTGGCGTCAGCCTGGAAGCCCGCGGCGGGCGAGGAATGAACGCGCAGCCGCGGTCGGATACCCGCATCATGGCCGTCTTTTGCGACTTCGAGAACGTCGCGCTCGGCGTGCGTGACGTGAAGATCGCGTCCTTCGACATCCGCAAGGTGCTCGAGCGGCTGCTGTTGAAGGGAAACATCGTCGTCAAGAAGGCCTACTGCAACTGGGAACGCTACCAGGACTACAAGCGCCCGATGCATGAGGCCGCCTTCGAGCTGATCGAGATTCCCCATGTGCGTCAGTCCGGAAAGAACTCGGCCGACATCCGCATGGTCGTCGACGCGCTCGACCTCTGCTACACGAAGGAACACGTCGACACCTTCGTTATCATCAGCGGCGACTCGGATTTTTCGCCGCTCGTGGCGAAGCTGCGGGAAAACAACAAGACGGTGATCGGCTGCGGCGTCAAGCACTCGACCTCGGATCTCCTGATCAGCGGCTGCGACGAGTTCATCTACTACGACGACCTCGTGCGGGGCGAAGGCCGCGCGAAGGTGGCGCGCAAGGAGAAAGTCGCGAAGACCGCGCCGAAGGCCATGCCCGGTGCCGACGAGCGCCGGCAGGAGGGCATCGAGCTCATGATGGAGACGGCCGAGGACCTCTTCGCCGAGCGCGACGCGGAAGAAAAGGTCTGGGGCTCGATGGTCAAGCAGGCGATCAAGCGCCGTAAGCCGGGATTCAACGAGAACTACTACGGATTCAAGACATTCGGAAAGCTCCTCGAGGAGGCGCGCGACCGCAAGCTGATCGACCTCGAGTTCGACCCGAAATCCGGCGGTTACATCATCACGCGCGTGGCGGCCGCCTGAGCGGACGGAGGATCGCCGTGAGGACACGAGATATGACTTCGCGCAGCCTGTTCGTACTTCTCCTGGCCGCGGCCGGCACTGGCGCCTGCCAGGACGCTGCGCAAGTCGCCCCGAGCGGCGAAACGAAGGTCACGGTCACGACGGTGGCAAGAGGCCTCGAACATCCCTGGTCGCTGGCCTTCCTGCCGGACGGCCGCATGCTCGTCACGGAGCGGCCTGGGCGCCTGCGGTACGTCACGCGAGAAGGCGCGCTCTCGGATCCGATTGCGGGCGTGCCAGCGGTCCACGCGGAGGGCCAGGGCGGTCTGCTCGACGTGATCCTCGATCCCGCGTTCTCGGAGAATTCCACGATCTACCTTTCCTACGCAGAGCCCGCCGCGGACGGGACGAACGGGACAGCCGTCGCGCGTGCCCGGCTCGACGGCGGCCGGCTCGCCGACTTCAAGGTCATCTTCCGCCAGCAGCCGAAGTACAAAGGCAATCACCATTTCGGCTCGCGCCTCGTGTTCGCTCGCGACGGCAACCTGTTCGTGACGACGGGCGAGCGGAATTCGGAGCGCGACAAGGCGCAGGATCTCGGAACGCACCTCGGAAAGATCATCCGCATCACGCCGGACGGCAGCGTGCCGGCGGACAACCCCTTCGTCGGCCGCAAGGATGTCCTGCCTGAGATCTGGTCCTACGGTCACCGGAACATGCAGGGCGCGACGCTTCACCCGGAGACCGGGCAGCTCTGGGAAACCGAGCACGGGCCGCGCGGAGGCGACGAGATCGACCTGCCGCAGCCGGGGAGGAACTACGGCTGGCCCGTGATCACCTACGGGCGCGAATACAGCGGTCCCGCGATCGGCGAAGGGACCGCCAAGGCCGGCATGGAGCAGCCCGTCCACTACTGGGTGCCGTCGATCGCGCCTTCCGGCATGACCTTTCACAGCGGACACGGCTTTCCCGCCTGGAAAGGCCAGCTCTTTGTCGGCGCGCTCGCGGCCGCCCAGCTCGTTCGTCTCGAGGTGACGCCTGCCGGAAAGGTCGGCATGGAGGAGCGCATCGCGATCGGCAAGCGCGTGCGCGACGTTCGTGAAGGGCCGGACGGCGCGCTTTACCTCGTGACCGACGAGGATGCCGGCGAAATCCTCCGCGTCGTGCCGGCCGGCTGAGTCGTGGACCGGACTGAGCGCTTCTATCGAATCCGGCGACGGCTGATCGAGAAGGGAGCGCTGACGCGGCGCGAGATCGAGGAGGACCTCGAGATCTCGCACGCGACCTTCAAGCGCGACATTGAATACCTGCGCGACCGCCTCAACGTTCCGATCATCTGGTCGCGCGAGCGCCAGGCCTACGTGCTCGACTCCACGGCAGAGCTCGAGGAGTTGCCCGGCGTCTGGTTCAGTCCCGCCGAGGTTTACGCGCTGCTCGAAATAGACCACCTGCTTGACACGCTGGGTTCCGGCCTGCTGGCGCGGCAGCTCGCGCCGCTGCAGGCGCGCCTCAGGGCCCTGCTCGAAAGCGGGGACCGCGGCCATCGCGAAATCCGGCGCCGCATCCGCGTGCTGACCCTCGGCACCCGGCGCGTGAATCGCGACGTATTCGAGGCGCTCTCGCTTGCGCTGCTCGGCCGGAAGCAGGTCTTCATCAGGCACCTGAAGCGCGGCGACGGGGGAATCACGGAGCGCATGGTCTCGCCGCAGCGCCTCGTGCACTACCGCTATAACTGGTATCTCGACGGCTGGTGCCACGTGCGCAGGGACCTGCGCACATTTGCGGTGGATGCGGTCAGGCACGCGCGTGTCGACGAAGCGCCCGCCCGCGACGTCCCCGATGCGGAACTCGATCGCGTGCTCGGCTCGGGCTACGGCATCTTCGCGGGCGCCGAGACCGAGACTGCGCGGCTCCGCTTCACGCCGGACAGCGCGCGCTGGGTCGCAGACGAAGTCTGGCACTCGAGGCAGGTCGGCCGGATTGAGGCGGATGGCAGCTACGTGCTTGAGCTGCCGTACAGCCGCGAGCCCGAGCTCGTGATGGACCTGCTGCGCCACGGCGCAGGGGTCGAAGTCCTGGCGCCGCCGAGCCTCCGCGAACGCGTCGCCGGCGAACTCGCCGCCGCGGCGCGGCAGTACGGTTGAAGTGCGCAAGTTGCGTCCAATTCTGCGACCAACCGTTCTGCGGCCGGGACAGGACGTTGCGCGGCCCGGTGAATCTTGAATAAGTTGCCCGGATGAATCTCGATCGCCTGCGGAGAAATCGGAACTTGCTCTTTTGGGGCCTGCACACGCTCGGTTGGAGCGCGTACGGGCTCGCCTTGTACATCGGCTCGGTCATCTACATGAAGGACCCGGGCTATGAAAAGGTGATCGTCGTAGCCACCGTGTTCGGCTGGCTGTTGTCGGCCCCATTGCGATATCTGTACCGGCGCCTGTGGGCGAGCGGGCTGCGCGCTTTGTTGATTGGGTCGGTAGTCGCCTGCTGGCTTCTCGCGCTGGCCAGGGCCGCGATCATCAACACGTATATCATGGAAATTCTCAAGCCTGAGTGGGCGATGGATCACGAGCCCCTGCCGTTCGAGATCTTCGCCAATACGATCTACTCGATGCTGCTGCTGTTGTGCTGGAGCGGGCTGTATTTCGGCATCAAGATCTATGATCGACTGCAACTCGAGCGCGAAGCGACTCTCAGGGCCTCGGCACTCGCGCAGGAAGCGCAAGTCAAGATGCTGCGCTACCAGCTCAATCCGCACTTCCTGTTCAACACGCTGAACGCGATCTCGACGCTGGTGCTGGACGGCCAGAACCGAACGGCCAATCTCGCGGTCTCGCGGCTGTCGGAATTCCTGCGCTATACCCTCGACCAGGACCCGATGAAGAAGGTCACGCTGCGCCAGGAGCTGGACGCCCTCAATCTGTATCTCGGCATCGAGAAGCTGCGGTTCGGCGACCGGCTGCGCCTGGAATTCGACGTCGACGAGCGCGCGGAGTCGGCGCTCGTGCCGTCGCTGCTGCTGCAGCCGCTCGTCGAGAACGCGATGAAGTACGCGATCGCGCCGAGGGAGCAGGGCGGCGCGGTCACGATCATCGCCGGCATCGAAGGCGGCGGGCTCCGGCTCGCGGTGGTCGATGACGGCCCGGGCCTGCCCCCGGCCGTGGCGAGCGCCAACGGACGCGGGGTCGGCTTGCGCAACACGCGCGAGCGGCTCAAGGTGCTGTACGGAGACGCTCACGCGGTCGAAGTCGCGGACGCGTCGCCGGGACTGCGCGTCGAGATGCGCCTGCCGCTGGAAGTCTGAGTCAGGGGTTCCCCGGGGTGGCTGGACCGATTCGCGCGATCATCGTCGACGACGAGCCGCTCGCCCGGCGGGGGCTCGAGCTGCGGCTGCGCCCCTTCAAGGATTTCGAGATCGTCGGGCAATGCGCGAACGGCCGCGAGGCGGTCGATGCCGTCGCCGCGCACTCGCCGGACCTCATGTTCCTCGACATCGAGATGCCCGGCATCGACGGCTTCGAGGTGCTGCGCCGCATCCCGCAGACCAGCATGCCGATGGTCGTCTTTGTGACCGCCTTTGACCGCTATGCGATCGAGGCATTCGACGCGCATGCGCTCGACTACCTGCTGAAGCCCCTCGTGGACGAACGGCTCGAACGCACGCTCGCGCACGTGCGCGACCAGTTTGCGCAGCGCAAGTCCGTCAGGCACCGCGAACAGCTCGTCGCGCTGCTCGCAAGCGTGACGGGCGCGGGCCAGCTCGACGCCGAGGAACTGCTCGCGCGCGGCGCGGCGGGTATGCCACGCCGATTCCCCGAGGTGCTGCCGATCCGCCTAGGCCGCGAGACCGTGAGGCTGCCGGTCGCGGCGATCGAGTGGGTTGACGCCGCCGGGGACTACATGTGCGTGCACGCGGAGGGCCGCACCCACGTCGTGCGCGCGACCATGAAGCAGTTCGAAGAGCGCCTCGACCCGGCCGATTTCCAGCGTATTCACCGCTCGACGATCGTGAACATCCGGCGCATTCGCAAGCTCAAGCCGCACACCAATGGCGAGTACTTCCTGACGCTGGAGGGCGGGCACGAGCTCAAGCTGAGCCGCAGTTACCGCGATCGCCTGGCACGGATCCTTGGAAACGAATGAGCACGCGTCGCCGCGATCAGCAGCCGCCGCCGTCCTCGCACTGACCGGGAGGCGGCGCCCTGTGCGGCTCTTCGTCGCACCAGCCGAAGAAGAGCTGGAACACGACGATGAGCAGGGCGGCGACGGAGTCCATGTTCCGGATTCTAGGATCTGCGGCCTGCGCCGGCTGCCGTCCAGGACGCGATTCGGCGCGCCGCGCAGTCGTTTCGTCGCGAGCCGAGCCGCCGTATGCTCCGTCCCTCATGACGTCTACGGATCCCATCGTCGTGTCAGTGGATCTGGCGGCGACGCCCGAGCGCGCCTTTTCGGCGTTTGCGGACGAATTTGACCGATGGTGGCCGGTCGCGACACATTCGCTGTCGCGGCAGGCCGCGACGCGTTGCCGACTCGAAGTTGCGCGTGGCGGGCTTGTCGAGGAAAGAGCGCCAGACGGCGCCCGGCATCTCTGGGGTACCGTCGAGGCGATCGTGCCCGGCCGGCGCCTTCGCTTCACCTGGCATCCCGGCCGCGATGCGGACACCGCGCAGTGGGTCGATGTCGAGTTCACTCCGCTCGACGCCGGCAGCCGCGTGACGCTGACGCACGGTGGCTGGGAAGCCCTCGGCGAAATCGCGCCCATACTTCGCCGCGAATACGTGTCCGGCTGGGAAAACGTCCTCGGAAGAATCTACGCCGACTTTGTCAACCGGAATCTTGAATAGCTGCGCCGCAGGGCGCGCGGAGAACGATCCCTCGCGAGCTCAGAAGATCGGACATTCGCTCGCTCGGGACGTTCTCCGCGTGCCCTGCGGCCCATCTACTGCTTGAGCACCCAGTCGACGACCGTCGCCTGGATAACTTCTCCGACGCCGTTCTGCGCGCCGGGATGATTCACGAAGACGACGACGGCGTAGGTCTTGCCGGATTTTCCGGCGACGTAACCGGCAATGCAGCTGACATCCTTGAGCGTGCCCGTCTTCATGCGGATACGGCTCGGGTCGTCGACATTGGCGAACCGTTTTTCCAGAGTGCCGTCGAGCCCGCCGAGCGCGAGCGAGCTCAGGAACTCGGGCGCGAACCGGCTCTGGCGCGCGCCGACGAGCAGCCGGGCCATGCTGTCTGCCGAGATGCGCGCTTCGCGCGAGAGGCCCGAGCCATTGCCGATTACGAGCTCGGGGAAGTCGAGCCCTCGCGTCTTGAGCCATCCGACGATTGTCGCCTCGCCGGCGGCGGTCGTCGCCGGCGTGCCGTTCATCTCGGCCGAGATGGCGAGCACGAGCGAGCGCGCCATCATGTTGCTCGAGTACTTGTTCGTGACGCGGACGATTTCGGCGAGCGGCTCGGACTCGTGTGTCAGCAGCAGCCGTGCGGCGGGCGGCGTCGGCGCGCGTAGCATGCCGCCGCGGAACTGTCCGCCCAGCTGGCGCCAGAGGGTCACGAAAGTGCCATACGCAAACTGCGCCGGCTCCATGATCGCGAGCCGCTGCGATTGCGGCCCGCAGCTCACGGACATGCGGCCGGTCGCGATGACACGCTCGGGCCTTTCCGGCTCGATCGCGTAGGACACCTGGTTGTTGCGGCCCACGCAGCGGCCGCTCGCGAGCTTCACGCGATTCTCGAGCACGAGCCCCTCGGGATAGGGCTGGATCGTGATGTCGATGCCGTTGCCGTCATCGGCCGGGCGGATCGTAAAGTCGGACGACTGCCAGTTGACGAGCATCGCGTCGGGAAGGACGTTGTAGGTGCGCCAGAACTTGCCGTCGAAATCCTCGGGGCGCTCGTCGGCCGAGGTGAATCGCGTCTGGTCGATGACGATGTCGCCTTCGATGACGCGCAATCCCGTCTGGCGCAGGTCATTCACGAAACGCCACCAGCGCTCGATCGTCAGCAGCGGGTCCCCGCCGCCCTGGAGGTAAAGATTGCCCTTGAGCACGCCCTTGACGACCGGCACGTCGGACCAGGCGCGCGTCTTCCAGGCGTAGGCCGGCCCGAGCAGGTCGAGCGCGGCCCATGTCGGCAGGACCTTCATCGTCGATGCGGGCGGGCGGGGCGTGTCCGGGTTCAGGTGCAGTAGGCTGTCGCCTGACGCGACCTCGCGCACGACGATGCTGACGCCCGATTCCGGAACCGCCTGTCGTGTCAGGGCCGCGCGCGTCGCCGCAGGCAGGTCGTCGGCGAAGGCGGACGCCGCGAGCAACGACCCGAGCATGAGGGATGGGAACCGTGGCCTCATTTGGTGCAATACTAATGTGCATGGATGCAACTTGCAGGGAGCCGCGCAGTCAGAGCGCTGCAGCGAATCTTGATCCCGGAGCATCCATGAATACACCGTTGCGCCGGCTGTGGCCGGCGATGCTGCTCGTCCTTCTCGTTTCATGCACGGAGCGGACCGGAACCGCCGGCGATGCCGCGACACCGGCTGCCGCGATGCGTGAAACTGCCGCCCCCGCAGTCGCTTCGCCGCGCGAGACCATGGTCGCGGGGGCGTTGCCGAATTTCTCCGCGCTCGTCGACGCCTACGGCCCGGCCGTGGTCAACGTGAGCACCGTCGTGAGGCAGCGGCCCGTCGATCGACGCGGGCCGGAGCTCTCGCCCGACGACCCGTTCTACGAATTCTTCCGCGGCTTCGGCGGTCCGCGCGCCCAATTGCCGCCAACCCGCGGCGAGGGGTCGGGCTTCGTCATCAGTGCCGACGGCTACATCCTGACCAACGCGCATGTCGTCGAAGACGCGCGCGAGGTGACGGTGCGCATGACCGACCGCCGCGAATACCGCGCAAAGGTCGTCGGCTTCGATGCGAGAACCGACGTCGCCGTTCTCAAGATCGACGCCACGAAGCTGCCCGTCGTCCGCATCGGCGACCCGCAGGGCCTGAAGGCTGGCGAATGGGTCGTCGCGATCGGCTCGCCCTTCGGCTTCGAAAACTCGGTGACGGCAGGCATCGTGAGCGCGATCGCGCGCTCGCTCGGCGACACCTATACGCCGTTCATCCAGACCGACGTCGCCGTCAATCCCGGAAATTCCGGCGGCCCGCTCTTCAACCTGCAGGGCGAAGTGATCGGGATCAATTCCCAGATCTACAGCCGCACCGGCGGCTACCAGGGTGTCTCGTTCGCGATTCCCATCAACGTCGCGATGAACGTCAAGAACCAGCTCGTCGCGACCGGTCGCGTCCAGCGCGGGCGGATTGGCGTCGTGATCCAGGAGGTCAACCAGGCGCTCGCCGATTCATTCAGGCTCTCGCGCCCGCGCGGCGCTCTGGTCAGCCAGGTCGAGGAGGACGGGCCCGCCGACGACGCGGGGCTTAAGCCGGGCGACGTGATCCTCGCTGTCGACGGGCACGAAATCGAACGCTCGAGCGAACTGCCGCCGCTCGTGGCGGCCATCAAGCCCGGCAAGGACGCGAAACTCACGATCTGGCGCGACAAGGCCGAGCGGATGCTGCGAGTCAAGGTCGGCGAGCTCGAGGATGAGCCCGCAGTCGCGCTCCGCAGCACGCCGAACGACCCGGCGACCGGCAAGCTCGGCCTCGCCGTGCGCCCCTTGACCGGCGAGGAGAGGCAGCGGCTGCAAACGGGCGGTCGCCTCGTTGTGGAAGACGTGGACGGGCCGGCTGCCATCGCGGGAGTCGAACCCGGCGACGTGATCCTCGCGGTCAACGGCACACAGGTCGCCTCGATCGTCGAGTTTCGCACCGCGGTCAATGCCGCAGGAAAGACCGTGGCGCTCCTGATCCAGCGCGACGACGCGGAGATCTTCGTGCCCGTTCGGGTCGACTCCTGACCATGCGGGCCGGCGCCACGACGCTCGCCCTGGCCCTCGTCGTGGCCGCGGTTCCATCGCTTGCCGCGGAATCCGCACGTGAAGCGGGTTCGACGTTTCGCGATTGCGACGACTGCCCGGAGATGGTCGTCATTCCGGCCGGCAGCTTCGTGATGGGCACGCCCGATCCCGCTCCCGCGCCGGCGACCGGCGCCGCCGCGGCCGAGGACGAAGTCGTCGTCATCCGCCTCGAGCGGGACTTCGCGCTCGGCCGCCGCGAAGTGACGCGAGCCGAATACGCGCGCTTCATCGCGGACAGCGGCTACGAGCCGCAGCCGGGCTGTCGCGTGTGGGATCCGGCGCTGTCCCGCTTCAGCGAGGACGGACGGCGGGGATGGCAGGACCTTGCGACGCCCGCGGTGCCTGCCGACGAATTGCCGGTCAGTTGCGTCTCCATCGCCGATGCTGAGGCGTACGCACAATGGCTCTCGTCGAAAGCCGACGCTCATTACCGATTGCCCAGCGAAGCGGAGTGGGAATACGCGGCGCGCGCGGGAAGCCGGTCGCTGCGTCCCTGGGGCGACGATGCGGAAAGCGGTTGCGACTTCGCGAACACCTACGACCTCGTCGCAGCGGCGCGCTACCGGCTGGGCTGGCCCCAGGCCGGCTGCCGCGACGGCTATGCGGACCTCGCACCGGTCGGACAGTTCGGCGCCAATGCATTCGGGCTCTACGACATGATCGGTAACGTCCGTGAGTGGGTCCAGGATTGCGCGACCGGCAGCTACGTGGGAAGGCCGCGCGACGGGCGCGCCTGGGAGTGGCTCGGCGGCTGCGATGAGCGCGTGCAGCGCGGCGGCAGCTGGATCACGCCGCCGGCGGAGAGCCGCAGCGCCAACCGTGCAGCCGCGCCGGCTGCCGAGCGCGCGAGCGACACGGGCTTTCGCCTGGCGCTCGACCTCGAATCGAAGCAGCGGGACGACCGATGAGACAGGCGCTTCTCGCGTCCCTGCTCGCGCTCGCGACGCCCGTGGCGTTCGCTCAGGCCGCGCCTTCCGTGCAGGCGACAGAACCGCGGGATTGCGATGTTTGCCCGGAGCTCGCGCTCGTTCCGCCCGGCCAGTTCCTGATGGGCTCCGCGCCGGATGCGCGCGAGCTCGACGCCGCGAGCGGGGAATCGCCGGCCGTGCCGCTTTCCTTCACGCGCCCGTTCCTGATGTCGCGGCGCGAAATCACCGTGGGCGAATTCCGCCGCTTCGTCGAGGCGACCGGGGCGAAATCGGCTCCCGGCTGTCGCGTGTGGTTCGGCGGCCAGTGGGTCCAGGACCACGACCGCAGCTGGCGGGACCCGGGTTTCGCGACGGCGCCGCGCGACGACGAGCCGGTGGTCTGCGTCAGCTGGGATGACGCGCGCGCCTACGCGGAGTGGCTCGCGAAGAAGAGCGGCAAGCGTTACCGGCTGCCCTCGGAGGCAGAATGGGAATATGTCGCGCGCGGCGGCACGTCATTCCCGCGCTACTGGGGCGAGCGGGATTCCCGCGAGGACCTCCCGCTGTCACTGGCCTGCGACCACGCCAACGTCTACGACACCTCGGCCGTCGACGCCCAGCACTTTCCCTGGCCGAACGCTCGATGCAGCGATCGCGCGACGGCGCTCGCGCCGGTCGCGCAGTACAAGCCGAACGCCTTCGGCGTCCACGACATCATCGGCAACGCGCGCGAGTGGGTCATGGACTGCTTCACCGCGAGCTACGCAGGTCGGCCGCAGGATGCGAGAGCCTGGATCTGGCAGGGCGGCTGCGAGTTGAAGGGAGTGCGCGGCGGTTCCTGGGCGAGCCGGCCTCGCGACGCCCGTGCGCCGGCGCGCGGCGCCGAGCTCGTCTCGCACCGCCAGTCGGACCTGGGATTCCGCGTCGCCCGCGATTACGAATGATGGTGCCGGGTCGTCAATTCGTCATCTAATTGAAGGGGACGTTCACCTTCAGCGGAATCTGAAGGTGAACGTCCCCTTCAATTTGCGACCCGGCACCATCAGAGCCGGATGTTCCGCCAGGCGCCGTTCTTCCACCGGAACCAGAGCGCGGTCCCGATCGCGACGACATAGACGAGGATCGCGCTCCAGCCGCCGACGGCGCCGAGGCCGTAACCCGGGGCAAAGTCGAACCAGCCTTCGCCCGGGGCGAAAGTCAGGATGTGCGTGAGCGGAAGGAAGAGCAGCGTGCCGCAGGCAAGCACGATCAGGGCCGGCACCCGCGCGTCCCCCGCACCGCGCAGGCAAAACGCGCTTGCGAAATTGACGCCGTCGAAGAATTGGTAGGCCGCCGCGAGCCAGAGCAACGTCGAGCAGAGGGCGATCACCTCGGTCGCGCGCGGGTCCGAGGCATTCACGAAGAGCGGCACGATCCAGTCGCCGACGAGGGCAATTACGAGCCCGATTCCGCCCATGTAGCAGGCCACGACGGCGATGATGCGGTTGCCGAGCCGCTCCGCCCAATCGCGGTCGCCCGCGCCGATCGCCTGGCCGACGAGCGTCGTGCCGGCGAGCGCAAGCCCGATCCCGGGCATGTAGGCGATCGCGGTGAAGATCGTGACGATCTGAGTCGCCGCGCCGTCCACGATGCCGAACTGCACCTGCATCAACTGGAAAAGCGCGGCCGCTCCGAGGTCGGCGCAGGCGGTCATCGCCATCGGCAGGCCAAGGGCGATCAAGGTCACGATCCGCCGCGTCTTCGGGCGCCAGGTGAGCCGTGCCTGGAAGCGCCGCGGTTCGACACGCACGATGGCCTGGATGGCGACGAGAACACCGAGCAGTTCGGCGGCTGTTGTCGCCCAGGCCGCACCCGCCATGCCCCAGCCCAGCCGGAAGATAAAGTACTCGTTCAGAACGACATTTGCGCCCATGACCAGGAGCCCGACCAGGAGCGGAATGCGCGTGCGGCCGATCCCGTTGAAGAATGCGACCGCCGCCCACAGCGCGGCCGCGAGCGGCCCGCCGATCATGCGCGGAATCCAGTATTCGATCGCGAGCGACTCGACCGCAGGCGTGAGGCCGAAGCCGCGGATCATCGCGGGCCCGCAGGCGATCGTGAGGCCAAAGGCCGGAATCGTCAGCACCGAGGCCCACAATCCCATCCACGCGATCTGGCTGGTGCGGCGGAAGCGGCCGGCGCCGTAGGCCTGTGCGACGAGTGTCTGGACTCCCATCGCGACACCGCCGATCAGGAAGAGCGCCAGCAGCGCGAGCCAATGGACTGCCGCGATCGCCGCAGTCGCGGCGGTCGACAGCCGGCCGATGAACCAGGTGTCCGTCAGGTTCAGCACGGCCTGCACCGTGCTGTTGAGGACGAGCGGCAGGGCGAGGACCGCGACCGCGCGCATGTCGATGTGCCGGTGGCCGTCGGCGTCCCGGCGCAGGGCCGGCAACGCAGCTTCGCGCCGCGGGCTGGCTGCGTCGGCGATCATGACTTCGACGCTCGCAGCTTTTCGTGCCAGGGCCCGCCGCCGCGCCCGGCGATCCAGGCATGCAGTTCGCCCGCAGCGGCAAGCGCGATTGCCTCCGGCGTACGTGCGCCGATATCGAGACCGACGGGCGCATGCAGGCGCCCGCCCAGCTTTGTCGCGCGGGGCCCGAGCATCGCAAGCAGCCGGTCGCGCCGCGGCGCGGGGCCGAGCAGGCCGACATAGCCAATGCCGTCCCTTTCCGCGAGCGCGGCGAGGTACGCGAGGTCCGCCGCGAGGTGATGGCTCATGACGATCGCGGCGCCGCATTCCGCAAGCATGGGCAGGCGGCCGAAATCCTCGGCCGGCTGGCAGTGGAGCGCGCAATGCGGAAAATGCAATGAATCGAGCAGCGCTGGCCGGTGATCGCACACCGTCACCGCGAAACCCAGCGCGATCGCATGTTGTGCGAGCGGACGCGCATCGGTGCCGGCGCCGCAGAGGATAAGCATCGGCGGCGCCGGAAGCGGAATCACCAGGACTCCCGACGTCTCGCCGCCGAGCAGGCATTCGACAAGTATCGGGCCGGCGCCTGCTACGCGCGCCCGGCTCACCGGGTCCGGCTCGCTCCAGGGCGAGTCGCCTCCGCCGTGCCACCAGCCGCGGCCCGCCGAGGTGCCGGCGATGACGAGCGCGATCGAGCCGCCGGCGCGTGACTCGACCTGCGCTGCAATCGCAGCAAGCGGTTGCCATCCGCCGGCGGCATCGACTCGCTGCAGCAGCACGCGCATCGCACCTTCGCAACCACTGCCGATGCCGAACACGCGATCATCCTCGCCGCGCATGTCATAGGCTGCGACCCGCGGCACGCCGGAGTCGAGCACTTCGCGCGCGTGTTCGACGAGGTCCATTTCGAGGCAGCCGCCCGAGAGAAGGCCGCGCGGCTCCAGGCCTGCAGTGACGAGAATCTGCGTGCCCGCCTTGCGGTAAGTCGAGCCCTCGGTCGCGAGAACCGTGGCGAGCACGAAAGGAGCGCCGCGCGACTGCAATTCGCGAAAATCGCGCACGAGCGGCGCAAGCGGAGTTTCGAGCGCGTGGGCCATGGTTAAGCCTATCATCGGGTAGAATTCCGGCCATCGTGAGCGAAGCCGCCGCGCAATCCGTCGTCAGCACTGAATGCGTCATCATCGGCGCCGGTCCCGTTGGGCTCTTTGCCGTGTTCGAACTCGGCCTGCTGGGCATGAAGTGCGAGATCGTCGATTCGCTCGCTCACCCCGGCGGCCAGTGCACCGAGCTTTATCCGGACAAGCCGATCTACGACATTCCCGCGCTGCCGGTCTGCGGCGCGCAGGAACTGATCGACCGGCTGCTCGAGCAGATCAAGCCCTTCCACGCGGGCTTCCACCTTGGCCAGGAAGTCGTGAGCGTCGCGCGCCGGGACCCGGGCCGGTTCGACATCCGGACCTCGGCCGGCACCCAGTTCGACGCCGGAAGCATCATCATTGCGGGTGGACTGGGCTCGTTTCAGCCGCGACGCCTGATGGTGCCGGATGCGGATCGGCTCGAGGGCACCCAAGTCCACTATCGCGTGCGGCGTGCCGAGGAATTCCACGGCAAGGACGTCCTGGTCGCCGGCGGCGGGGACAGCGCACTCGATTGGGTACTCGAATTTTGCGGCAAGGCGCGCTCGGTCACGCTCGTGCATCGTCGCGCGGAGTTCCGCGCCCAGCCGGCTTCGGTCGCGCGCATGAAGGAGCTTGCCGCTGCGGGCCGGCTCACGCACATTGAAGGCACGATACAGTCGCTCGCGGCCCCGGACGGACGTCTGGCCGGCGTGACGATCATGCGAAGCGACAAGTCGACCGTCGACGTTCACTGCGAGCTCGTGCTCGCCTGTTTCGGCCTGCATCCGAAGCTCGGCCCCATCGCGAACTGGGGACTGGCGCTCGAGAAGAAGGCGCTAAAGGTCGATACCGAAAGGTTCCAGACGAGCGTGCCGGGGATCTTCGCGATCGGCGACATCAACTCCTACCCGGGAAAGAAGAAGCTGATCCTGTCCGGCTTCCACGAAGCTGCGCTCGCCGCGTTCGGCGTGCAGCACCATGTCTATCCAGACAAGCGGCAGTTCCTGCAGTACACGACGACGAGCCCGATCATGCGCGAGCGGCTCGGCGTCGCGCCGCCGGATTGAACGCATGACGGACGGCACGCGCCTCCCGGAGATGCTGAAGCTGCTCGATCTCGAGCGGATCGAGGACAACCTGTTCCGCGGCGAGAGCCGCGATGTCGGCGCGCCCCAGGTCTTCGGGGGCCAGGTGCTCGGGCAGGCCCTGGTCGCCGCGTCGCGGACGGTCGAGGGCCGCCAGGTCCACTCGCTTCACGCGTATTTCCTTCGCCGCGGCGACCTGTCGGTGCCCATCGTATTCGACGTCGACCGCAGCCGCGACGGCGGCAGCTTCACGAGCCGGCGCGTCGTGGCCATCCAGCACGGGCAGCCGATCCTCACGATGTCGGCTTCGTTCCAGATCGTCGAGCCGGGCCTGGATCACCAGGCACCCATGCCGGACGCCCCGCCGCCGGAGTCGCTCCGGGACCTCGGCGAGATCGAGGCCGAGCTCCTGGAACGCACGCCGCACAAGGTGACCGGCTATTTCCGTAACCAGCGGCCCTTCGAGTTCCGCGCCGTGAACCCGACGGACTACGTCACGCGTGAGAAGCGGCCCGCTTCCAAGCAGGTCTGGTTCCGTGTCACGGGCCGGCTGCCGGATGACCAGTCGCTGCACCGCTGCCTGCTCACTTATGTTTCGGACTATCACCTGCTCGCAACCGCGACGATGCCGCACGGCGTGAGCTTCATGGAACTGCAGCTCGCGAGCATCGATCACGCGATCTGGTTCCATCGCGACCTTCGCGTCGATGAATGGCTGCTTTATTCGATCGAGAGCCCGAGCGCGTCAGGCGCCCGCGGCTTCAGCCGCGGATCGATCTACGCGCGCGACGGCCGCCTGGTCGCGAGCGTTGCCCAGGAGGGACTGATCCGTCCACACAGCGGCTGGACCCGCCCGGCCGGCCAGCAAGTCTAGGGTCGCACGAAACGCCGCATGTCAAAGGAAAAATCGCACGGGTCGGCCTCGGTGCTGCATGGCGAGGCCGCACTGCTTCGGGTGATCGGGACGCTCGCGCTGACGGCGGCGGTCGTCAATTCCATCGTTGGTGGCGGCATCTTCCGCATGCCGTCCGCGCTCGCCACTCAAATGGGGGCTGCCGCGCCGCTGGCGTTGGTCGCGGGTGCGTTCGCAATAGTCCCGATCGCACTCTGCTTCGCCGCCGTCGGCAGTCGCGTACAAGTTACCGGCGGGCCGTATAGCTACCTCACGGCGACTTTCGGCCCCTTCGCCGGATTTATCGGCGGCGCGCTGATGTGGATCTCCAACGTCGCATCGAGCGCGGGAGTCGCCGCAGCCCTTTCGGTCCAGGTCGCCAGTCTCGCGCCCTCATTCGCGCCTCCGCTGCCGCGTGCGCTCCTGCTCACCGCCGTATACGGCACATTGCTCGCGCTCAATGCATTCGGCGTCAAGCTCGGCGCCCGCGCGATCACGACGCTGGCCGCGCTCAAGCTAACGCCCCTTTTTCTCCTCGCGGCATTGGGGATCGTCGTTGTCGACTGGTCGCAGGTCAGCTTTGCGATCGACGACGTGCCGTCCTGGAGTGCGCTCGGCGCCTCCATGGTGCTCGTCATGTTCGCCTATTCCGGCATGGAGACGGCGCTCGTGCCGTCGGGCGAGCTGCAGGACCCCGCGCGAGACGTGCCCCGCGCGACCCTGGCCGCGATCGCGCTTGTCGTGCTCCTCTATCTCGCGCTCCAGATCGTGGGCCAGGGCCTGCTCGGGCCGGCTCTCGCGACGAGCGGCGTGCCCGTAGCAGACACCGCAGGCGCGTTGTGGGCGCCGGGTCGCGCGCTGCTCCTCGTCACCGCCTGCATTTCGATGCTCGGTTTTCTGATGGGAAACCTGCTGGGCACCGCGCGCATCGTGTTCGCGCTCGGTCGGGACCGCTACCTGCCGCGCACCTTTGGTACCGTGAGCGCGAAGCACCGCGTACCGTTGCGGGCGCTCGTCGTTCATGCGGGACTTGCCTGGGCACTCGCGATCGCCGGCAGTTTCGACCCGCTCGCGCTGATCTCGGGCGGTGCGATCTGCCTCGTGTACGCGCTGGTCAGCCTTGCGGCCTGGCGCGCGCAGTCGCGAGACATCCGCGAGCGCGGCGATCGTCCGTTCGACCTGCCTGGCGGCGCGCTGATTCCAGTCGTTTCCGTGGCGGCGATGGCTGCCATCGTGACGACGCTCACCACGCTCGAATGGGCGGCGATCGGAATCGCCCTCGCGCTGCTCGTCGTGCTCTATGCGTTACTGCGGCTCCGGCGCCTGGGCGCGGCTTAAGGAACCTCTGACTTACCCCGGTTTGGGCGCGACCTTGGCGCTATTCGTCCCTGGCAAGGCGCGAGGAGCGATGTGTATCAGCCGATACATGAGTGACGAGCGGCCGCCAGGGACGAATAGCGCCCGGTCCCACCGGGTTACGCGCGGGCCTTGGCGGGACTTCGTTGCTCGCCTCGCCCATAGTCCCTTCCATTGGGCTTCGGCTCGCGCCTTGTCCCGCCAAGGCGCGCGCGTAACGCGCTCCATGCCGGGGTAAATCAGAGGTTCTTCAAGACTGATCGCGCAGGACCTTGCCCGGGTTCATGATGCCGTGCGGGTCGATGGCGCGCTTGATCCGCCGCATCAGGTCGAGCGCGGCAGGATCCTCATAGCGCTCGAGCTCGCCGACCTTGAGCTGGCCGATGCCGTGTTCGGCGCTGAAGCTGCCGCCGTGCGCGGCGACGAGGTCGTGCACGGCGCGCCGGATGCCATCGGCCTGCGCCACGAGCCGACCGCCGTCTCCGCCTTCGGCCTCACTGAGATTGTAGTGCAGGTTGCCGTCGCCGAGATGGCCGTAGGCGACGAGTCGCGCGCCCGGCGCGAGACGCGCGATGAGCGCGCGTCCCTCGTCGATGAACGCCGGCAATCGCGCAGGCTCAACCGATATGTCGTGCTTGAGGCTCGCGCCTTCATGTCGCTGTGCCTCCGGTATGGTCTCGCGAAGCCGCCAGAGTGCCTTGCGTTGCGACTCGGATGCGGCGGTGACGGCGTCGGCCACGGTCGCGCGATCCATCGAGGAGGCGAGCGCGTCCGCGAAACGGCCGTTGAATTCCGCGTCGCCGGCCGCAAGCGAAGCCTCGATGAGCACGTACCATTCGTGTGGCTGCCCGAAGGGATCGCGCGCGCCCTCGATGTGGCGGCAGACGAATTCCATCGCGATCCTTGGCACGAGTTCGAAGGTCGTGACCGAATCGCCGAGCGCCTCGCGGAGCCTCGCAAGCAGTTCGAGCGCAGCCGCGGGCGAGGCGAGGCCGACGAGCGCGGTCGCAGTGGCGGCCGGGCGCGGAAACAGGCGAAGGCTCGCCGCCGTCACGACCCCGAGCGTACCTTCCGCGCCGATGAAGAGCTGCTTCAGGTCATAGCCGGTGTTGTCCTTGCGCAGGGCCGACAGCTGGTCGAGCACGCGCCCGTCCGGCAGCACGACTTCGAGGCCGAGGACGAGGGCGCGCATCATGCCGTAGCGCAGGACGGACGTGCCGCCGGCGTTGGTCGAGACGATGCCACCGAGCGTGCAGCTCCCCTCGGATCCGAGCGACATTGGCAGCAGCCGGTTGGCCGCTGCGGCGGCCGCCTGAAGCTCAGCCAGGACACAGCCCGCCTCGGCGGTCATCGAATCGCCCTGCGAATCAACCGCACGGATCCTGCGCATCCGCCGCAGCGACACGACAATTTCGCTGCCGGCGGCTCGCGGCGTGGCTGCGCCGCAATAACTCGTGTTTCCGCCCTGCGGAACGAGCGGGATCCGCTCGCGCGCGCAGTGGCGGACAAGTTCCGCCACGCGCGCGGTCGAATCGGGCAGGGCAACCAGGGGCGTACGCCCCCGATGAATGCCGCGAAAATCGGTTTCGAATGGCGCGCGATCATCGGCTGTGTCGAGCCAGCCGCCGGCGCCGAGTATCTCCTTCAGCGCTAGGATCGCGGATGCAGGCAGCGTCTTGGCGGTCCGATTCATTCCCGGCATCTTACTGAGCGGCGTGCCGTGCCGCTTGTGCCCCGGTGATGCGCGCCGATCAGCCGACGGTTGCAGCCTGCAGGGCCGCCACGCGTTCCTCGATTGGCGGATGGCTCATGAACAAGCGCCGCAATCCCTCGCCCCTGCCGCCGCTGATGCCGAACGCAGCCATCTTGTCGGGCAGCGGCGCGCCGTCGCCGCGGCCAAGCGTCTGCAGCGCCGAAATCATGTTCTGGCGGCCCGCAAGCCGCGCACCGCCGCCGTCGGCGCGGAACTCGCGCTGGCGCGAGAACCACATGACGATCATCGTCGCGAGGAAGGCGAGCACGAGCTCGGCGACGATCGTCGCTATCCAGAACGCGGGTCCGTGTCCACTTTCATTGCGGAACACCACCTTGTCGACGATGTTGCCGATCAGGCGCGAGGCGACGAACACGAAGGTGTTCACGACACCCTGGATCAGCGTGAGAGTCACCATGTCGCCGTTCGCGACGTGACTCACTTCGTGGCCGAGAACGGCCTCGACCTCGCTCCGGTTCATTCGCTGTAGGAGCCCGGTGCTGACGGCGACCAGCGACTTGTCGCGCCGCGCGCCGGTCGCGAAGGCATTTGGCGCAGGGGATTCGAAATAGCCGACTTCCGGCATGCCGATGCCGGCCTGCGCGGCGAGCCTGCGAACTGTCTCGACGAGCCAGGCCTCGTGCTCGTTTCGCGGCTCTGCGATCACCTGCACGCCCATCATTCGCTTCGCCATCCACCGGGAAATGGCGAGGGACAGAAAGGATCCGCCGAAACCGAGCACGGCGCCGAAGATCAGCAGCGAGCTGAAGTTGATGCCATTTGCGTTCAGCCAGGGCTCGACGCCGAGGAGGCGAAGCGTGACGCTCGCGACCAGCAGGATCGCGAAGTTGGTGAGCAGGAACAGCATGATTCTCTTCATGCGCGCTCCAATGGCGTGCAGGGCGTCAGCCTCATGTGGATGCGGCGCGATGCCATTTCAAGCAGGCGCATTACTTCGCGTCGTCTTTTGCCTGGTCCCCGCTGCCTTCCTTCTTGGATTTGCCGTGCGGGGAACCGATTCCGAGCTCGAGCCGGCGTTCATCGGAAAGCTCCTCGAGGCCGATGATGCGGCAATTCTCGACCATGTTGAGCCGCCGATACGCGAGGGAATCGCGGCCATAGCCGCAGATCTGCCCATTGCCGTCGCCGTCCACGGCTGCGAACATCGTCTGCATCTCGATGTTGAAACAGCCGGCGCTCATTTCGGCGAGGTAAACCTTCCGCTTGCCAGCCCCGTACAGGACTATGTGGCGATCGTCGAGCGGTTCGAAGCCGTTGATGGTCGAGTGAAACGCGCAGTCGCTCGAGCGGCTCAACTCGACATCCCGCGCCTCATCCTTTCCAAGCTGCGATTGAGGCCCGGAACTCACACAGGCGGCGAGCAATGCGAGCGGAAGCGCCAGAATCGTGGCTCTCATGGTTACATCCTTGCTTGATTGCCCTGTTGGACCGGTGCCAGCCGGGCGGGTTCCGGGAGACTGCCGGGTTCGGGGCGCAGCCCCGCTCAATAGTCGTCCCGGTCCCCGTAGTCGTCGTCCGCCTCGTCCTCATCCTCGTCGTCGTCCCAATCGTCGTCGTCATCGTCTTCGTCGAGATCGTCGTCTTCGTCGTCTTCATCGTCGTCGGAGCCCGACCAGCCTTCCGGCTCCTCGGTCAGGTCCAGGTCGAGCTCCTGCCAGGTCTCGTAATCGATCTCCTCGACGTCGCCGTCCTCGTACTGCAGCTCAATGAGCTCCGAGTCCTCGTCGATCGAAAGGACCTGGAAAACCTCCTCGTCATCGAGGCTTTCATACCACTGTCCCGGTACCGGGTTGTGATCGCGACCCATGGACTCCCTCGTGGCGGCGTCTGCGATATTACGGGCGCGGGCCGACGGCTAGCAAACCGCGGCCGCGCCGCTCTGCCGGGGCGGCGACCCTTGAAATGGTCCGGTCGGGATCCCATTCACCATGCCGAGCCCGACGAGGCTAATAGGAGACACGACCATGACACTCATTCGATGGGAACCGTTCAGGGAACTGGACGACATCTTTTCGCGTTGTAGCCCGTTCCTGGGCCGGCTGGCCAGCGTTCGCCAAGGTGCGACGGACGAAGCCGGTGCGCCGTCCTGGACCCCGCTCGCCAACATCTCGGAGACCGAGACCGAGTACCTCATCAAGGCAGAGCTGCCTGAGGTGAGCAAGGAAGACGTCAAGGTGACCGTGGACGAACACGTCATCACGATCAGCGGCGAGCGCCGGAAGGAAGCCGAGCACAAGGACGAGAAAGTGCACCGCGTCGAGAGCTTCTACGGCAGCTTTGCGCGCAGTTTCCAGCTGCCGGAGGACGCCGACGTCACGGCGATCCAGGCCGAAAGCAGGAACGGCGTGTTGAAGGTCCGTGTGCCCAAGACGCCCGCGCCGAAGCCCCGTACGGTCGAAGTAAAGGTAAACTGACGGTACCCGGGGCGACGGCCTGCCGTCGCCCTTTCGAATCGAGGGTGCCATGCCGACCGAGTTCGAGGCGATCCGGCAGAAACTGCTGCAGCAGAAGCAGGAACTGCTGGCGCGCGCCGCCAAGGTGCGCGCGGATATCACGCGCTCGTCCGGGCCGCTCGACAAGGACTTCGCCGAGCAAGTCGTCCAGATGGAGAACGACGCCGTGCTCGCCGGCATCGGCGAGGCGACGGCCGCGGAGCTCGCGCAGATCAACCGCGCCCTCGCCCAGCTCGATCAGGGCACCTACGGTATCTGCAGCAACTGCGGACAGCCGATCAGCGAGCGGCGTCTACAGGCACTGCCGTATTCGGACCGCTGCATCACCTGCGCCGAAGCGCAAGGCTAGGGCCCGCGGCTTCATGCCCGCCTACAAGGTTCCGCTGCGCGAGTACCGGTACGTCCTACATGAAGTGCTGGGGGCCGAGGCGCATTACCGCGCGCTCGGCCGCGAAGACATCAATGCCGAACTGATCGAGGGCGTTCTCGAAGGCGCGACGCGGTTCGCCGAAGACGTTGTGGCGCCCACTAACGAGCCCGGCGATCGCGTCGGGGTCCGGCGCGCCGACGATGGGCGCGTCATCACGCCGCCGGGGTTCGTCGAGGCCTACCGGCAATACGTCGACGATGGCTGGGCTTCCCTCTGCGGTCCGGTCGAGGCCGGCGGACAGGGACTGCCGGAAAGCCTTGGCGGCGTGGTCGGCGAGATGCTCGTTTCCGCCAACATGTCATGGAAGCTCTACAGCGGCCTGACCGACAGTGCGGTGCTTTGCCTCGCGAAGCACGGCACGGCAGAGATGCAGCGCGTCTACCTGCCGAAGCTTGTGAGCGGCGTCTGGAGCGGCACGATGGTCTTGTCCGAGGCGCACGCCGGCACCGACCTCGGCCTCATGCGCACGCGCGCCGAGCCGGACGGCAAGGGCGGCTACCGCGTGAGCGGCACGAAGATCTTCATCACGAGCGGCGAGCACGACCTGACCGAGAACATCGTTCACCTGGTGCTCGCGAAGCTTCCCGACGCGCCCGCGGGCTCGCGCGGCATCAGCATGTTCCTCGTGCCGAAATTCCTGCCCGATGCGGGCGGCGCGCCCGGTCAGGCGAACGGTGTCAGCTGCGCGAGCGTCGAGCACAAGCTCGGCATCCACGGTTCCGCGACCTGCGTGATGAACTTCGACGACTCGCAGGGCCGGCTGATCGGGGAGGTCAACGGCGGGCTCAAGTGCATGTTCACGATGATGAACCACGCGCGGCTCTGGGTCGGCCTGCAGGGCCTCGCGCAGTGCGAGCGCGGCTGGCAGGCGTCGATTGCCTATGCGCGCGAGCGCCGGCAGGGCCGGACGTCCGAAGGCGGCAAGGCGCCGGCCGATCCCATCATCGGACACCCGGATGTGCGCCGCATGCTGCTGACGCAGAAGTCGCTGATCGAAAGCGCGCGCGTCCTGATCTGGTTCTCGGGCATGCAGATGGACCGCTCGCTGCATCATCCGGACGCCGCGGTCCGTGAAGAGTCCGCCTCGCTGCTCGCGCTGCTCACGCCCGTCGTCAAGGGCTTCGTCACCGGCATGTCGCTCGAGTGCACGAGCGATGCGATCCAGATACACGGCGGGCATGGCTATGTCCGGGAAACGGGAGTCGAACAGTTCTTCCGTGATGCCCGCATCACCCCGATCTACGAGGGCGCGAATGGCGTACAGGCGATGGACCTGCTCGGCCGCAAGGTGCTGGGCTCGGGCGGTGCGCTCGCCCGGCAGCTCGGCGGGCTGATCGGAGGGTTCTGTGAGCGACACGCGCGCACGGGCGAGCACGCGGAATTCATCGCGCGCCTCGCCGGGCTGCTGAAGGAATGGAGCGTGGCGACCGAGGCAGTCGCGCGGCGCGCCGCCCGAAGCCCGGACGAGACCGGCGCCGCCTCGATGGACTACCTGCAGCTCACCGGGTACCTCTGCCTCGCCTGGTGCTGGGCCTGGATGGCTTCGGTATCGGCCGCCGCGCTGAAGGCGGGCAGCTCGGAGGCGGAGTTCCACAAGTCCAAGCTCGCGACCGCGCGCTTCTATTTCCAGCGCATCCTGCCTCGCGCCGAGGCGCATCTCGACGCGATGGGCGCGGGCGCGCGCACGCTGATGGACCTGCCGTCCGACCAGTTCTCGTTCTGACCGGATCAGTCTCCCTGCGCCGCGAGCCCGCCGCGCAGTGACCAGACGTTCGCATGGCCACGGGCGCGCAGGAATTCCGCCGCGGCGCGGCTGCGGACGCCGTGGGCGCAGACGAGCAGGTACGGAACGTCCGGTTTCACGACCAGCTCTCCGTCCAGCAGCCGCCCGAGCGGCACGGACTCGTGGCCGGCGACGGGCATTGGCTCGAACTCGCATTCCATCGGTTCGCGGATGTCGACGATGCGATAGCCCGCGGCGGCTGCCGAAGCGAGCGGCAGCGTGACGTCGAGTTCCGCGGCTGGCGCGGTCCGCACGGCCGCATCGACGCGCACGCAACGGCCGGCGCAATCGGGATTGCGGGGGGCCGCGAGGCGCCGCTGCGAACTCTCCAGCAAGTCGACCAGCAGCAATTCGTCCCGCAACTGGCCGGGCAGGCCCAGCAGCAGTTTCAGCACCTCCATCGCCTGGAGCTGTCCGAGCACGGCGGGGACCGGGCCCAATACGCCGGCCTGCTCGCAATTTCCGACGAGCCCGTCGCGTGTCGCCTCGGGCCATTGGCAGCGCAGGCAGGACCCGCCGCGGTCTGCCCGCACGACCTGCAGCTGGCCCTCATATTGATAGACGCTTGCGAGCACGGCGGGCACGCCGGCGCGCATCGCCGCATCGTTGACGAGGAACTTCGACGCGAAATTGTCCGTGCAGTCGACGACGACGTCGGTAGCCTCGACGAGCTTCGCGGAATTTCCGTCATCGAAGCGACGCACCAGCGCGTCGACGCGGACAGTCGGGTTGTAGGCGGAAAGCCGTTCCGCAGCCGCTTCTGCCTTGGGGCGACCGATATCGGCGACCGCATAGAGCGGTTGCCGGTGAAGATTCGCGGGCTGGACCGTGTCGTGGTCCACGACCGTGAGCCGGCCGACACCGCTGCCCGCCAGAGCCGCGAGCACGGCACAGCCGAGCCCACCCGCGCCGATGACCAGCACCGATGATTGCGCGAGCCGGGCCTGGCCTGCCTCGCCCACCTCCGGCAGCGCGAGTTGCCGCGAATAGTCGAACTGAGAAGGCGTGCGCACCGCATGCCCGCAGTTCACCCAGCCGCTGTCTCCGTCGGCGTACTGCTCCTTTTTCCAGATTGGGAGCCAGTGCTTTATTTCGTCGATGATCGCCCTGCATGCGGCAAACGCCTCCGCGCGGTGTGGCGCCGCGACGCCCACCCACACGGCAACTTCGCCGACTTTCAGCTTGCCGAGTCGGTGCACGCAGCGAGCCCGAAGCGCGCCGTATCGCCGGATCGCCTCCGTGACGATGCGTTCGCCTTCGGCGATCGCGAGCGCCTCGTATGCCTCGTACTCCAGAGCCGTCACCACGCGGCCCTCGTTGACTTCGCGCACGCGGCCCTCGAAGGTCGCGAATCCGCCGGCGGAGTCCAGGGCGAGCGGACAGGCCAGGCCCGCCGCGTCGATCGGTTCCTGCGTGAACTCGAAATCGCTCATCCGCCGGCCACCGGAGGTATGAAGACGACTTCGTCGCCGTCCGCGAGCGTCCGGTCCCAATCGGAGAATGCCGCGTTGACGGCGACCCTGAGCTGCGAGGCCGGAAGGCGGAAACGGTGACGGGCGGCGAGCTCCGAGTAGAGCCCAAGCGGCGTGCTCGCCGCCGTATCGACCGTTTCGGCCTGGATGCCCGCCTGTTCGCGCAGCAGTGCGTAGTAATGGAGGTGCAGCCGCGGCATCAAGCAGCTCCCCTCGACGCGAGCGCCGCGCGCGCGGCTTGCACGTCCTGCGGCGTATTGGCATTGGCGAGCGCCGCAGGGCGCGCAAGGACCAGCAGCAAGACGTCGTGGGTCATCAGGAACTTGCGCGGACAGTCGCGTCCCGCGGCGACGTGGGCGAGGATCGCTTCGCGGCTCGCAGGCTCATAGATCGCGCAGAGCGGCTCCGGCAGGCCGTCGACGGCACTCGCGAACGCCGTCGCGAGCCGCCGCGCATCGCGGCCGGATTTCAGGTCCTCGAGCGTCGCGCCGTCGAGCTGCGGCAGGTCGCAGGCGACGATCAGCCAGGCCGCATCCGGATGCCGCGCCTGCGCGGCGATGATGCCGGCGATCGGGCCAATGCCGGGCGTGCAGTCGACGATCTGCGGGTAGGCGGCCCGCAGCCTCTCGCCGACCTGGTCGGCGCGCACGGAGATCCAGGCCTCATCCACGTGCCGGGCGAGGAGGTCGAAGGCCTCCGCGAGCTGCGGGCGCGCGCCATAGGAGAGGGCCGCCTTGTCCGTCCGCATGCGGTTCGAGCGGCCGCCGGCGAGCAGCAGTCCGAGCAGACGTGTCATGGATCGGCGCCCGCGGCGAAATCGCTCTTGCCGCCGCTTTTCGAGACGAGTCGCAGCGACTCGATGACGATTCCGTGGCTCAACGACTTGCACATGTCGTAGATCGTGAGCGCCGCGACCGATGCGCCCGTCAGCGCCTCCATCTCGACGCCCGTCCGGTGGTGGACGGCGGCCGTGCAACGGACCGCGAGTGAATCCACGCCATTCGGCTCGATCTCGATTTCGCAGCGCTCGAGGCCGAGCGGGTGGCAGAACGGGATCAACTCGTGCGTGCGCTTCGCGGCCATCGTGCCGGCGACGATCGCGGTGTGCGCGACGGGCCCCTTGGCCGTGTGGAATCCCGAGGCCTGGAGCGAACGGAAGGCGTCCGGCGGAAAGCGCAGGATCGCCTCCGCGCGCGCGATGCGAAGGCTCGGCTGTTTCGCCGTCACGTCGACCATGGCGGGCGCACCTTCCGCGTCGACGTGAGACATTCCTGCGCGTTCATCCGCCAATGTAGTACATCTCGATCTTGCGTGGCTGCGGCTCGCCCGAGGGCCGCTCGCGCAGCTCGCTATAGCGATCATCGCGGCGGTGCCACACTGCCCGGATGAGACGCCGCAGTTCCCCGTCATCGGCGCCGTCCCGGAGCTTTGCGCGAAAGTCCGTGCCCTGCGTGGCGAATAGGCAGGTGTAAAAATTCCCGTCGGAAGAGAGGCGCGCGCGCGTGCAGTCGCCGCAGAACGGTTGGCTCACCGAGGAGATGAACCCGATCTCGCCGGCGCCGTCCTCGTAGGCATAACGCCGTGCGACCTCGCCGCGATGGACCGGCGCGAGGGGCCGGAGCCTCCAGGCCTTGTCGATCGCATCGCGAAGCTCCTGCGACGGGACGACGAGCTCGCGCCGCCAGTCATTCCGGTTGCCGACGTCCATGTACTCGATGAACCGGAGAACGACGCCCGTCCCGCGGAAGTGCCTCGCGAGGTCGACCGCCTGGCCGTCGTTGATGCCGCGCTGGATGACCGCATTGACCTTGACCGGCGCGAGGCCGGCCTCGATCGCAGCGCGAATTCCGTCGAGTACCCGCTCGAGCCCGTCGAATCCTCCGCTCAGGCTGCGGAAAGTCGCAGCATCGATGGAGTCAAGGCTGACGGTGACTCGCGAGAGTCCGTTGGCCCTGAGCTCGGCCGCATGCTGGGCGAGGAGCACGCCATTCGTCGTGAGCGCGAGGTCCTCGATGCCGTCGATCGACGACAGCTCACCGACGAGGTCGGCGAGGCCCGATCGCAGCAGCGGCTCGCCGCCCGTCAGGCGGATCCTTCGCACGCCTTCGGCCGTGAACAGGCGCGCGAGGCGCGCGATCTCGTCGAATGAGAGCCGTTCGGCCGCCGCCAGGAAGCGATAGTGATCGCCGAAAGTCTCGCGCGGCATGCAGTACGGGCAACGGAAGTTGCAGCGGTCCATGACGGAGATGCGAAGGTCCGAAAGCGGGCGCCCGCGCGAATCCGCGATCGCGCGCGGCGCGGCGATCGCAACGAGGTTTCTTTCCGTGTCGTCGGTCATGGCCTACCAGCGATAGAACGGCGCCACGAGCCCCGCAGGGTGCGTGGCGGGCCCGCATGGCAGTTCGACGAAGCCGTCGGTCCCGGCGAGCGAGATGAAGTCCCCGGACCCGCCGGTCGGCCGCGGCTCGGCAACCGCCCGCCCTTCGCGATCGTAACCGAGCGCGACCGGCAGGAAACAGGCAAGCGGCGCATCGAAGGCAAAATCGCGTGCAAGGACGGCCTTGGCCGGGCGCCGGGCGGCTGTGGCGGATAGCAGGTCGAGCGCCGGGACGACATATCGCGAAAGACAGACGAGGACCGATACCGGGTTGCCAGGCAGCGCGAAGACGGCCTTGCCCGGCACGCGGATGCCGAACCACATCGGGCGGCCCGGACGCTGCGCGATGCCGTGGAAGACTTTCCTGACCCCGAGCGCCGTGAGGACCGCGGGCACGTGGTCGAAGCGCCCCGCCGACACCCCGCCGGAGAGAACGAGCGCGTCGTGGCTCTCGAGCGCGGAGGCGAGCGCGGCCTGGATGACGTCCTCGCGGTCGGGCAGGTGCAGGTCGCTCGCCGGCGCGTATCCCGCGAGCTCGAGGGCGGCAGCGAGGCCATAGGCGTTGGAGCGCCGCACCTCATGGTCAAGAATCGCCTCGCCCGGCTCGACGAGCTCGTCGCCCGTCGAAATCACGGCGACGCGGAGCCGCCGCGAGACGCTGACGGCTGCGCGACCCGCCGACGCAGCGATCGCAAGCTCGGGCGCAGCGAGTCGTGTGCCGGCCGTCAGCAGGACGGCGCCCTTGAGCGCGTCAGTGCCTCGACGGTGCACGAAGCGCCCGGGCTGCGGCTGACAGCCTTCGCGGATCAACGCGCGTCCGTCCGCCATCCGGATCTGCTCGACGGGAACAACCGTGTCGCAGCCGCGCGGCAGCACGGCGCCTGTCATGACCTCGATGCAAGTGTCGGGAGACTCGAGACTCAGTGCGGGCGTTCCCGCAGGCTGGACGCCCGTGATGCGGTAGCTGCGGCGCGAACCGTCACGGAAATCGAGCGCAATGCCATCCATCGTGACGCGGTCGAAAGGCGGGGCGTCGCGCTCCGCGAGGATCGGCGTCCGGAGTATGCGGCCGGCAGAGGCCGCGAGCGCCAGGTCTTCCTGCGTGACCGGCTCGAGGACCGCGGCGATGGCCGCTTCAGCCTCGGCGGGTGTCAGCATCGGGTCCGGCGTCAGTCCTGCTTGTCGCGGGTCTTGAATATCCGCAGCTGCTCGTTGAACCGGTCGGCGACCGCCTGGACCTCGTCCACGGCCGCGTTGTTTTTCTTCGCCTGCATGGCGCGCAGCTCGGTCAGCCGATTCTCGTCGTACGCGCCGCTCTTCTCGAGGGTGACCATCTCGAGGTCGAGGCAGGCGTTGTACGAGTTGATGTCTTCGTTGAACTGCTGCACGGCTTTTTGCCCGGCGATCATTTCCTCGTAGGTCGCCGTGCTGCCGTCGGGCAGCTTGTCCGGTGCGCGCGGATAGATGCAGGTTGCCTGGGCTACACCCGCGGCGGCGAATGCGATCAGGGCAAGCGTCAGTCGGATCATTGCGGTGGTCTCCCCCGGCGAATCGGTCACTATGGGACAGCGCGAGGCTGTACGGGTTCGCTGGGGTCTGGATTCTACCGCAGGCCTTGCGGACGGGGGCGGCGCCATCAACCCGCTTTATCGCAGCCGCAAAGGTTAAACTGGCGAAAAATCGCCTGCCTGACCCCTGGGATTTCGGCCCGCCGGACTTCGGGATGCCAGACATGCCGGATTGGAAATCCGTACTGCGCACGGTCTTCGTTTCGCGCGCGCTCGATGCGCTCGAGGAAACGCGGCTCGTGCCGGATCGAAAGGTCCTTTACCAATTCTGCGCCCGCGGGCACGACGTGACGCAGGCCCTGCTGGGGCAACGCCTGGTGGGGAAGCGCGACGCAGTCTCTGCTTACTATCGCTCGAGGCCGCTCGCGCTCACTCTCGGCCTCTCGGCCGAGGAGGCGCTTGCCTCGACGATGATGCGCGCCGAGGGCATGTCGGGGGGTCGGGACGTCGGGGTCGTGATCAACCTGCCGAATCGCGATGGCCCTTGCCTGTTGCCGGCCTGCGGCGGCGTCGGCACCCAGTACACCCCCGCCACCGGCTGGGCCCAGGCCCTCGTATACCGCGAGCGGGTCCTGCGCGATGCGTCGGTCGCGGGCAGCATTGCCGTCGCCCATGGCGGCGAAGCCTCGACGTCGACCAATGGCTTCTGGGCCTCGCTCAACATCGCGACCACCGAACGGCTGCCGCTGCTTTATTTCATCGAGGACAACGGCTACGGCATTTCCGTGCCGGCCGCGAAGCAGACGCCCGGCGGCGACATCGCCGCCAATCTCGCGGCCTTCCGCAACCTCAGGATCCTGACGGGAGAGGGTTCGGACCCGTTCGGCGCGGCGGACCTGATCGATTCCGCCGTGACGACGGTCCGCGAAGGCGAGGGGCCGGTACTCCTGCGCCTGCGCGTGCCGCGCCTGTCCGGCCACTCCGGCCAGGATACGCAGGCCTACAAGAGCGCCGCAGAGATCGCGGAAGAGAAAGCCCGGGATCCATTGCTTCAGCTGCGAAAGCGGCTCGTTCCGGGCGAGTTGGCCGAAGACGAATGGTGCGCGCTCGAAGCCGAGGCCGAGGTCGTCGTCCGCTCCGCGCTCGCGCGGATTGAAGCGCGGCCGCCCGTGTCGACGGCAACCGTCGCGCGCCACGCGTTCACGGAGCGGAACGCCGATGGAACCGCCGCACTGCAAGTCCAGGGCGGGCAGTGGGCTGAGGGCGTGCGACCGTCGGCCGGCAGCGCGACCGCCCATCCCGAGGGCGCCCGCATCAACATGCTGACAGCCATACGCCGAACGCTCGAGCACGAACTTGCGGTCAATCCGCGAGTGCTCGTCTTCGGCGAGGATGTCGGACGCAAGGGCGGCGTCCACGCTGCCACGCTCGGGCTCCAGGAGCGGTTCGGCGAGGACCGGGTTTTCGACACGAGCCTGTCGGAAGAAGGAATCATCGGCCGCGCCGTCGGCATGGCGCTCGCGGGACTCGTGCCCGTTCCAGAGATCCAGTTCCGGAAGTACGCGGAGCCGGCAGCGGAGCAGCTGCACGATTGCGGAACGATCCGCTGGCGCACGGTGAACCGGTTCGCGGCGCCGATGGTGGTCCGCATGCCCGGCGGCTTTTTCAAGTGTGGCGACCCCTGGCACAGCCAATGCAACGAGGTCCAGTTTCTCCACGCCGTCGGATGGCAGCTCGCCATGCCCTCGAACGCGGAGGACGCGGTCGGGCTCCTGCGCACGGCGCTGCGCGGCAACGAGCCGGTGATCTTCTTCGAGCACCGGTTCCTGCTGGATGGCGCGGCGGGACGCAGGCCCTGGCCGGGCGACGATTTCATGCTGCCGTTTGGCCGCGCGAACCGGCTGCGGGAGGGAGCCGAGCTGACTGTCGTCAGCTGGGGCGCGATGGTCGAGCGCTGCGAGCAGGCGGTGGCCGACTCAGCGGTCGACGTGGAGCTTCTCGACCTGCGCACGCTCTGCCCCTGGGACAAGGAGGCGGTACTCGAATCGGTCCGCAGGACCCGCCGCTGCCTGATCGTGCACGAGGACACGATCACGGTCGGCTTTGGCGCCGAGATCGCGGCTTTGCTGGCCGAGCGCGCGTTCTTCGACCTCGACGCGCCCATCGAGCGCCTTGCCATGCCGGACATTCCGAGTCCCCACAGCCCGCTGCTCCTCGATGCGGTCGTTCCCGGCGTTGGTGATATCGTGGCGGCGATGCGCCGCATTGCGAGTGCCTGAGCGATGAGCGAGCTGATCGATGTCGTGTTGCCGGCGGACCAGGTCGAAGGGACGCGCTCGCAGGTGCAGCGCTGGCTGAAGTCCGTCGGCCAGGCGGCGAAGCGCCACGAGCCGCTCGTCGAAATCGAGACAGACAAGGTCACCCTCGAAGTGTCGTCGCCGGCCGATGGCATCCTCGAGGAAATCGTCGTCACGGCAGGGGTGGATGTCGCACCCGGTGCATTGCTCGGTCGATTGCGGGCGGGAGCTGCCGCCGAATCGCAGGCGGTGACTTCGGCGGCGACACGCAGGGCAACCGCGGTCGTGCAACCCGCGGCGGCAAAAGCCGCCGCGCAGTCACCGGGTCGCATGAGCCCGGCCGTACGCCGACTCCTCGCAGAGCGCGGCTTGACCCCGGAGTCGATCCGGGGCAGCGGCGAGCGCGGGCGCATCACGGTCGAGGACGTGCTCGCCGCCAGGCCGGAGACCGCGACTGCCACACCCGCGGCTCCGGCTCCATCGCCCGCCGACGACGGTGTCCGACGCCTGCCGCACACGCCGATGCGGCGGCGCATCGCTGCGCACATGGTCGAGAGCCTGCTGCGCACTGCGCCGCACGTGACAACCGTGTTTCAGGCCGACATGTCCGCCGTGCTCGCGGATCGCGCAAAGCGCAAGGCGGAGTTCGAGCGCCGCGGCGTATCGCTCACTCTGACGGCCTATTTCGTCGCCGCCAGCGTGGACGCGATCCGCGCCGTGCCGGAGGCAAATGCGCGCTGGAGCGAGGACGCGATCCTGCTGAACGAGCGCATCGACATCGGCGTCGGCACGGCGATCGAGGGCCGCGGGCTCGTCGTGCCCGTGATTCGCGACGCAGGCAAACTCGATCTCGCGGGCGTCGCGTCGGCACTCGGCGAACTCGTCCGCAAGGCGCGCGAAGACCGCCTGACCACGCCTGACCTTCAGGGCGGAACGTTCACGATTTCGAACCATGGCGTGAGCGGAAGCCTGGTCGCTGCGCCCATCGTCATCAACCAGCCTCAGTCGGCAATCCTGGGCGTCGGCAAGCTCGAAAAACGGGCCGTCGTCGCAACCGTCGACGGCAAGGATTCGGTGGTGATCCGGCCTTGCTGCTATGTCACGCTCACGATCGATCACCGCGTCCTCGACGGCCATCAGGCGAACCGTTTCATGGAAACCCTCGTGCGCCGGCTCGAGGCCTGGAGCTAGTTCGAGGCGACGCGCCGCAACGGTGTCCGCCGTGCCAAACGCCCCGCCGGTATGTCAAAGTGAGAGTGCTCGATCGGCATCGCGGAGCCCGTCTTCATGTATACGCAAGGCCTTGATTCTCTTGGTAAAGACTGCCTGGCTGATGAGGCGCGGAATGGCGCCGCCCTGGAATCGCGCTTCCAGGCCCGGGTCGATGCCGAGGAGAAGATCGAAGCCAAGGACTGGATGCCCGAGGCCTACCGCCGCACCCTCGTCCGGCAGATTTCGCAGCACGCCCATTCGGAGATCGTCGGCATGCTGCCGGAGGGCAACTGGATCACGCGCGCCCCGTCCCTGCTGCGCAAGACGATCCTGATCGCGAAGGTCCAGGACGAAGGCGGTCACGGCGCCTACCTCTATAGCGCGGCTGAGACACTCGGCGTCTCGCGTAGCGAGCTCGTCGACCAGTTGCTCGAAGGCAGGGCGAAGTATTCCAGCATCTTCAATTATCCGACGCCAACCTGGGCGGACGTCGGCGCAATTGGCTGGCTGGTCGACGGCGCGGCGATCATGAACCAGATCCCGCTCTGCCGATGTTCCTATGGCCCGTATGCGCGCGCGATGGTCCGGATTTGCAAGGAAGAGAGTTTCCACCAGCGCCAGGGCTACGAAATCATGCTGCGCCTCGCGCGTGGCACCGATGGGCAGCGCGCGATGGCGCAGGCCGCGCTCGACCGCTGGTGGTGGCCGTCGCTCATGATGTTCGGCCCGTCTGACAACGAATCGAAGCACAGCGCGCAGTCGATGCGCTGGAAGATCAAGCGCTTCTCGAACGACGAGCTGCGCCAGAAGTTCGTGGACACGACGGTGCCGCAGGCCGACTACCTCGGCCTCAAGGTGCCCGATTCCGAGCTGCGCTGGGACGATTCCACCCAGCACTACCACTTCGGGCCGATCGACTGGGCCGAATTCGAGCAGGTGCTGAGGGGGCAGGGGCCCTGCAACCGCGAACGTCTCGAGGCGCGCAGGCGCGCGCACGAAGACGGCCAATGGGTGCGGGAAGCCGCGTCCGCCTGGGCCGCCAAGCACGAGGCCGCGACTGCCGCGCGCGCAGCCTGAGATTGCGGAGGATTGAACGATGAGTGTCGAGGCTAAAAAAGACTGGCCGCTCTACGAAATCTTCATCCGGGCGAAGTCCGGCCTCGACCACAAGCACGTGGGAAGCCTGCACGCAACCGACGCAAAGATGGCGCTCGAGCACGCGCGGGATCTCTACACGCGCCGACAGGAAGGCGTCAGCATCTGGGCCGTGAGATCGAGCGACATCGTCGCCTCCGATCCGGCCGAGGCCGATGCATTCTTCGAGCCGGCCAGGGACAAGGTCTATCGCCACCCGACGTTTTACGAGATCCCGGACGAGGTGAAGACCCTGTGACGCCGCATTGTCGCTACGTGCTTCGGCTCGCCGACACGAATCTCGTGCTCGCGCAGCGCCTCGGCGAATGGGTCGGTCATGCGCCCGCGCTGGAAGAGGATCTCGGGCTCGCCAACGTGTCGCTGGACCTCATGGGACAAGCGCGCCTCCTGCTCTCGCACGCAGGCTTGCTCGAAGGCCGTGGCCGCGGCGAGGACGAGCTCGCCTTCCTTCGCGAAGAGTCGGAGTACCTGAACCTGACGCTCGCCGAACAGCCGAATGGCGATTTCGGCGACACGATCGTCCGCCAGTTCCTGTTCGACGCCTGGCAACTCGGCCTCTACGAGTGCCTGACCCGGTCGAAGGATGCCGCGCTGGCCGCAATCGCCGGAAAGGGAATCCGCGAGGCGACCTATCATCTGCGCTACAGCCGCGGCTGGCTCATCCGGCTCGGTGACGGAACGCCCGAGAGCCACGCCCGCGTCGAGGGCTCCCTCGCCCGGATCTGGCCGTTCACGAACGAGCTGTTCGACGACGACGAAGTCGACCGCGCCATTGCCGCAGCCGGCCTCGGTCCCCTGCCGTCGTCGCTCAAGAATGCGTGGACGAGCCGCGTGGCCGAGGCGCTCGCCTCCGCGACGCTCGCGCAGCCGGCGCCGTCGGCATTCGGCTGGTACGGCAAGCAGGGACGTCACAGCGAGCATCTCGGCTACCTCCTTGCCGAGATGCAATCCCTGCATCGCGCCCATCCCGGCGCGACCTGGTAGAGCGCCATGGCTGTGCACGCGGCGATCGCGACGGCACCGCCGCCGGAAGTGCTGGCGCGGCTTAACGGAGTGCTCGCGCAGGTCGCGGATCCAGAGATACCGGTGCTCTCGGTGCTCGACCTCGGCGTGATCCGGCACTTGCTGCTGCGGCCGGACGGGCGCCTCGAAGTCGGCATTTCCCCGACCTATTCGGGTTGCCCGGCCAACGCGGTGATCAAGTCGGACGTTTTGCGCGCGTTGCGGGGCGCCGGGTTCGATACAGTCGCCGTCGACGTGCTGGCGCCGCCGTGGACGAGCGACTGGGTGACCGCCGAGGGTCGCCGCAAGCTCGAAGCCTTCGGCATTGCACCGCCGTCCGATGCCGTCTCCGGCGCCCGCCGCCTGTGGCGCGACGACGCGCCGGCTGCCTGCCCGCGCTGTGGATCGAAGCGGACGACCCGGCAGAGCGAGTTTGGCTCGACGCCCTGCAAGGCGCTTTATCGATGCGATTCCTGCCTCGAGCCATTCGACTACTTCAAGTGCATCTAGGGCGCCGCGCATGTTGAGGTTCCACCCCCTGGTCATCGCGCATCGCGCGGCGGTTGCCGACGACGCGATCGCGTTGACCTTCGAGGTGCCGGCGGCGCTCCGCGATGAATTCCGGTTCCGTGCGGGCCAGCACGTGGCGCTGCGCCGGCTGATCGACGGACGGGAGGAGAGGCGGACGTATTCGATCGTGAATCCCGAGGGTGCGGCGGGGATCACGATTGGCGTTCGAGTGCAGAAGGACGGCCGAATGTCCGGCTATCTCGCGCGGCATGCAAAGCCCGGCGAGACGCTCGAGGTCCTGACGCCGAACGGCAGCTTTCACGTGCAGGCCGAAGCCAAGGGGCCACGGCACCATGCCGCGTTCGCCGCAGGCAGCGGCATCACGCCGGTGCTCTCGATCGCGGCGACCGCTCTCGAGCGCCACCCGGAGAGCCGTTTCCAGCTCTACTACGGCAACACCAGCAGTGCCAGGACCATGTTCCTCGAGGACGTGCTTGCGCTGAAGGACCGGTTCCTGACGCGCTTTTCCGTGGCCTTCGTGATGAGCCGCGAACCGCAGGACGTCGAATGGCTCAACGGCCGCATCGACGCGGCGAAGATCCGGGAATTCGCGAGGCATGACCTCTCGGTCCCGGAAATCGACGAGTTTTTCATCTGCGGGCCGGGGACGATGGGCGAAGAAGCCCAGGGCACGCTCGATGCGCTTGGCGCAAAGGGCCGCATGCATGTCGAGCATTTCACGCCCGTCGCGGGTGGCGTCGCGCAGCTCGCCGCGACCGCAATGCCCGGGACTGCCGCGGTGGCCGCGCCTCAAGCCGCCTCAGCGCATGCCGAGATCACGGTCGTGATGGACGGGCGCCGACGTCGCTTCACGATGCCACTCGCGGGCGAGGTGATCCTCGACGCGGCCGGCCGGGCGGGACTCGACCTTCCGTTCTCATGTCGCGCGGGCGTCTGCTCGACCTGCCGCGCGAAGCTCGTGAGCGGCAGCGCCGAGATGGAGCACAACGTCGCGCTCGAGGATTGGGAAATCGAGGCAGGCTATATTCTCTGCTGCCAGGCGCGGCCGACTTCCGCGGCGCTCGAGATCAGCTACGACGAATGAACCTCGATTCCCGATGAGCTACCAGACGATCCAGTACGCGGTCAGCGACGCGGTCGCGCGGCTCACCCTGAACCGCCCCGAGCGGCTCAACAGCTTCAACGGCGAAATGCACGCCGAGCTGCGCGACGCGCTCGGGCGGCCGGCGCGGGATGGCGCGCGGGTCCTCGTCCTCACGGGCGCAGGCCGCGGATTCTGCGCGGGCCAGGACCTCGGCGACCGGCAGGTCACGGCGGGCAGCGGGCGGGCCGACCTCGGCGAGTCGATCGAGCGCAACTACAAGCCTCTCGTGCTCGCGCTCCGGAGCCTCCCGGTGCCCACGGTCGCCGCGGTCAACGGCGTGGCCGCGGGTGCGGGCGCGAGCATCGCGCTCGCCTGCGACCTCGTCGTCGCGGCGCGCTCGGCCTCGTTCATCCAGGCATTCAGCAGGCTCGGGCTGGTGCCGGATTCCGGCGCGACCTGGTTCCTGCCGCGGCACGTCGGCAGCGCGCGGGCCCTCGGCCTCGCACTGCTCGGTGAGCGGCTGCCCGCCGCCGATGCGGCGGACTGGGGCCTGATCTGGAAGTGCGTCGACGACGCGGATTTCCCGGCCTTCATCGATCGACTCGCGGGCGAGCTCGCCGCCGCCCCGACACGCGGGCTCGTGCGCACGCGCGAGGCGATGCAGTCGGCAGCCACGCGTACGCTCGCGGAACAGCTCGACGTCGAGCGCGATTTCCAGCGCGAGCTCGGATTCACCGAGGACTATGCCGAGGGCATCGCGGCCTTCGCTTCGAGGCGCGCGCCGCGCTTCGTCGGTCGCTAGGCCCGGATGAACAAGGACGCGCCGACAATCGACGAGGGCCTCCGGCAGCGCACTGCCGAGCGTGCCGTGCAGGCGCTCTGGCGCGGCGATGCGGCCTCGCAACGGCTTGGCATGGAGATCGAATCCTGCGGGCCCGGCCGGGCGACAGTCACCATGCGGGTTCGCCCCGACATGGTGAACGGCCATCGCATCTGCCACGGGGGCCTCGTCTTCGCCCTCGCGGACAGCGCCTTCGCATTCGCCTGCAATTCCTACGGCGACAACACGGTCGCGGCCGGCGCCTCGATCGAATTCCTGCTGCCTGCCCGCGAGGGCGACGTGCTGCGCGCGATCGCATCGGAGCGCTGGCGCGCGGGCCGGGCGGGCATCTACGAAATCGATGTCCGCAACCAGCGCGACGAGACCGTCGCGCTCTTTCGCGGACGCAGCCACCAGATCGCGGGGAGACTGATCGATGACTGAGGCACTGATCTGCGACGCCATCCGCACGCCGATCGGGCGCTACGGCGGCGTCCTGTCCGGCGTGCGGACCGACGACCTGGCGGCAGTGCCGATCGCCGCCCTCATGAAGCGGAACGCCGGCGTGGACTGGCAGGCGGTCGACGACGTGATACTCGGCTGCGCGAACCAGGCGGGCGAGGACAACCGGAACCTCGCGCGCATGGCCGCACTCCTGGCCGGACTGCCGGCCGACGTCCCCGGCGTCACCGTGAACCGCCTCTGCGGTTCCGGGCTCGACGCCGTCGCGATCGCGGCACGGCAGATCCGCGCGGGAGAGGCCGATCTCATCGTCGCGGGCGGGGCGGAGAGCATGAGCCGCGCGCCCTATGTATTGTCGAAGCCCGACGCGCCATTCACGCGCGGCCAGCAGATGTTCGATTCGACGATCGGCTGGCGCTTCGTGAACCCGCTTATGAAGCAACAGTACGGCATCGATTCGATGCCGGAGACCGGGGAAAACGTCGCGGCCGAGTTCGCCGTTGCCCGCGCCGACCAGGACGCATTCGCGGTGCGGAGCCACGAGCGCGCGCTTGCGGCGCAGGCGAGCGGCAGGCTGGCCGCAGAGATCGTCCCGGTGACGCTGCCGGCAAGGAAAGGCGAGCCCGCGGTCGTCGATCGAGACGAACATCCGCGCGAGACGAGCCTCGAGGCCCTCGCGAAGCTCGGCACGCCGTTCCGCCCGGGCGGGACGGTCACGGCCGGCAACGCCTCGGGCGTGAACGACGGCGCCTGCGCGATCATCGTCGCGAGCGAGCGCGCGGCGAGCCGCCAGGGCCTGACGCCGCGCGCGCGCATCCTCGGCGCCACGGTCGCGGGCGTCGCCCCGCGCATCATGGGCATGGGTCCCGCACCGGCATCGGAGAAGCTGATGGCGCGACTCGGCCTCGAGATCGGAGATTTCGACGTCATCGAGCTCAACGAGGCCTTCGCTTCGCAGGCGCTCGCCGTGCTGCGCCGGCTCGGGCTGCCGGACGATGCACAGCACGTGAATCCGAACGGCGGGGCGATTGCTCTCGGCCACCCCCTCGGCATGAGCGGCGCGCGCCTCGCGGCCACCGCGGCGCTCGAACTCACGCGAACCGGCGGCAGGCGCGCGCTGTGCACGATGTGCATCGGCGTGGGGCAGGGCATCGCGCTCGCCATCGAGCGAATTTCGTGAATCACGACGATGCCGTCGTCCGCGACGGCGACGTGGCGGTGTTCACCTTCGACAACCCGCCCGTCAACGCGCTGTCGCAGCCGGTTCGTGCCGCGCTGCTCGCGGCGGTCGAGGCGCTCGACGCCGATCCGGGCGTGCGCGCGATCGTGCTGGCCGGTACCGGCCGCCAGTTCGTCGCCGGCGCCGACGTGCGCGAGTTCGACAAGCCTCCTGCCGACCCGCTTTTGGCCGCGGTACTCTCCCGCCTCGAAGCCTGCGGCAAGCCGGTGGTCGCGGCCTTGCACGGAGCGACGCTCGGCGGCGGCGCCGAGACGGCGCTCGCCTGCCACTATCGTTGCGCCGCCGGCGACCTTCAGCTCGGATTTCCGGAAGTGAGTCTCGGCCTCCTTCCGGGCGCAGGCGGGACCGTGCGGCTGCCGCGGCTCGCCGGCTGGCAGGCCGCGTTCGAACTCATGGCCTCGGGCAAGCCGATCGGCGTCGACGCCAGCATCGAGCTCGGCATCGTGGATCGCCGCATGGACGGCGACCTGCGCGGGGGAGCGATTGCCTGGGCCCGCGAACTCGCGAGTTCAAAGGCGCCGCTGCGACGCGTGTCCGAGCTGCCGGTTCCGCCTTCCCGGCCCAGCCAGTTCGAGGAATACCTGCGCGTCCTGCCTTCTTCCTCGCGGCGGCTTCCCGCGCCGCCTCGTATCGTCGAAGCTCTGGCCTCAACCGCGATGCTGCCCGCGGAAGCGGCGCTCGCCCGCGCGCGAACGCTGTTCCTCGAGTGCGTCGAGTCGAAGGAATCGCGGGCGCTCCGGTACCTCTTCTTCGCAGAGCGCCAGGCGCCTGCCCAGCCGGAACTCGCGCGGACGGTGGACCGGTCCACAGTGCTCGGTGCGGGCACGATGGGCTCCGGGATCGCAATCAGCCTTGCGACCGGGGGACTCCCAGTCACCCTGATCGACGCGAAACAGGAAGCGCTCGATGCGGGAATTGCGCGCGTGCAGGGCGCGATCCAGGCCGCGGAGCGCAAGGGCCGAATCGACAGCGACGCAGCCGCGGCAGCGCGCGGCCGCGTGCAGGGATCGTTGACGCTCGCGGCAGCGAGCGGCGCGGATCTCGTGATCGAGGCCGTGTTCGAGAATCTCGCCGTCAAGCGGGAGGTATTCTCGAGACTGGGCCAGATATGCCGGCCCGGCGCCGTGCTTGCGACCAATACTTCGACGCTCGACGTGGATGCGATCGCGGAGGCCTCCGGGCGGCCGGCGGACGTGGTCGGCATGCACTTCTTCAGTCCGGCGAATGTCATGCGCCTCGTGGAGGTGGTGCGCGGACGCCACTCTTCGCCCGAAGTGCTGGCCACCGCGATCGCAGTCACGAAACGCATCGGCAAGATCGCGATTCCCGTCGGCAACGCGTTCGGTTTCGTCGGCAACCGCATGCTTTACGCCTATGGACGCGAGAAGGAGTTGATGCTGCTCGAAGGCGCCCGCGCGGAGGTGATCGACCAGTCCCTTCAGGACTTCGGCATGGCGATGGGACCCAACGCCGTCGGCGACCTGGCGGGCCTCGACATCGGCTTCCAGGTCCGCAAGGAGTGGGCGGGCCGACCGGACGATCCGCGCTTCTATCGCGTATCGGACATGCTGGCCGAGCTCGGCCGGTTCGGCCAGAAGGCAGGGCGCGGCTTTTATCGCTACGACGGGCCAGGCGGCGAGCGGACGCCGGATCCGGAAGTCGTGGAACTGATCCGTGCCGAGGCGGACCGCCTCGAGGTGCCGCAGCGAAACGTCCAGCCGGGCGAAATCGTGAGCCGCTGCATTCTCGCCCTCATCAACGAAGGCGCAAGGATCCTGGAGGAAGGCGTGGCCGCGAGTCCCTCCGACATCGACGTAATCTGGTGCAATGGATACGGGTTCCCGCGGCACCGCGGCGGCCCGATGTTCTATGCGGATACGCTGGGGCTCGAGCACGTGCTCGAATCGTTGCGCGGGCTCGCGCGGGAGCACGGCGAGCGCTACTGGACGCCGGCCGCCTTGCTCGTCACGCTGGCCGGAAGCGGCAGGACGTTCTCCGCCTGGCAGGCGGAGCGAACGGCAACGGACTGAACGGGCGCGGGGGAGAGGCCGATGCGCTTGCAGAGTTACGTCAAGGGTCATTGGCAGAGTGGCGGTGGTCGCGCGAGCGCGCTTCGCGACGCGAGCACGGGCGCGCTCGTCGCGGAGGCGGCGAGCGAGGGCCTCGACTTCGGCGGCGCGCTCCGGCACGCGCGCGACGTCGGCGGGCCCAGGCTGCGCGCAATGACTTTCCACGAGCGCGCCTCGATGCTGCGCGCGCTCGGCAAGCGGCTCTTCGACTACAAGCCCGAGTTCTACGAGCTCTCGCACCGGACCGGCGCAACCAAGGGCGACTCCTGGATCGATATCGACGGCGGCATCGGCACGATGCTCGTCTTCGCGAGCAAGGGCGCGAGGGAGCTGCCGAACAGCCGCGTTTACCTCGACGGCGGGCTCGAGGGCCTCTCGAAGGGCGGCAGCTTCGTCGGCCAGCACGTCTGCATGCCGCTCGAGGGCGCGGCCGTTCACATCAACGCGTTCAATTTCCCGGTCTGGGGCATGCTCGAGAAGCTCGCGCCCGCGCTCCTCGCCGGAGTGCCGGCGATCGTGAAGCCCGCGACCTCGACCAGCTATCTCACCGAGCTCGTCGTGCGCCGTATCGTGGAGACGGCGTTGCTGCCCGAAGGCGCGCTGCAACTCATCTGCGGCGGCGTCGGTGACCTGTTCGACCACCTCGGTTGCCAGGACGTCGTGTCGTTCACGGGCTCGGCTGCGACGGCGGCAAAGCTTCGCACGCATCCGGCCGTCGTGCGCCACTCCGTGCGCTTCGTCGCGGAGACCGATTCCCTCAATTCGTCGATCCTCGGACCGGACGCCGGGCCGGGCACGCCGGAGTTCTCGCTATTCGTCCAGGAGGTCGCGCGCGAGATGACGGTGAAAGCCGGCCAGAAGTGCACGGCCATCCGCAAGGCGCTCGTCCCGGGACAGATGCTCGGGGAGGTCGTCTCGGCGCTCCAGTCGAAGCTGGCGGAGACCGTCGTCGGCGATCCGCGCGCCGAGGGGGTCAAGATGGGGCCGCTGGCCAGCATCTCCCAGCGTGACGAAGTCCTTGCGCGCGTCGCGGAGCTCGAACGCGAAGCCGAACGGGTCGCGGGCGATCCCGAGCGCTTCGAGGTGACCGGCGGCGACCGCAGGCAGGGCGCTTTCCTGCCGCCGATCCTGCTTCTCTGCCGGGACGCGGAGAGGTCGCGCGCAGTGCATTCGGTCGAGGCCTTCGGGCCGGTTTCGACCGTGATCGGCTACCACGGCACTGCCGACGCAATCGCTCTCGCGCGCCGCGGCGAGGGGAGCCTCGCGGGGTCGGTATTTACCGCGGATGATCGCGTCGCCGCCGAGCTCGTCCTTGGACTTGCGCCATACCATGGCCGCGTCCTGGTCGTGAACCGGCATTGCGCGAAGGAATCGACGGGCCACGGATCGCCGCTCGCGCCGCTCGTGCACGGCGGACCGGGCCGCGCGGGCGGGGGCGAAGAGCTCGGAGGCATCCGCGGCGTCCTGCACTACATGCAGCGCACCGCGGTCCAGGGCACGCCCGACGTCATCACGGCGGTCGGCGGCCGCTGGGCGCGCGGGAGCGAGGAGCGTGATCCCGGCATGCATCCGTTCCGCAAGCCTTTTAACGAGCTCGCAATCGGCGACACCTTCAACTCCGCCGAACGCGAGGTCACGGTGGCGGACATCGAACGGTTTGCCGATCTCTCGGGCGACAACTTCTATGCGCACATGAGCGAGGCCGAGGCCGCGCGCAACCCGCTCTTCGGGGGGCGAGTCGCCCACGGCTACTTTCTGATTTCGGCTGCCGCCGGCCTCTTCGTCGACGCGGACTACGGCCCGGTGCTCGGCAACTACGGCCTCGACAACCTCCGCTTCGTGAAGCCGGTGAAGCCAGGCGACCGCATTCGCGTGCGGCTGACCTGCCGCGAGAAGTCGCTGCGTGCCGACAAGGGCTGGGGCGAGGTGACCTGGGACACCGAGATCCGGAACCAGCACGGCGAGACCGTCGCCGCCTACCACGTGCTGACGATGGTGAGCGTTCATGCAGTTCCCGACTCGGTGAAGGACTGAAGCCATGGCGATCGGGCTTGAGGCACTGCGCGCGGAATTTCCCGGGCTTCAATTCGACGCGCCTGCGGACGGCGTGCTCGAGCTCGTCATCGCGAACGAGGGCAGCCAGAACTCGGCGACGGAATCGATGCACCGCGAGCTCGCGAACGTCTGGCGGGCGATTGATGCGGATGCGGGCGTCCGCGCCGTGCTCGTGCGCGGCGCGGGCGAACATTTCTCCTCGGGCGGCGACTTCGGAATGATCGAGCGCATGATCGAGGACGAGGCGACGCTGCTGCGCGTCTGGCGCGAGGCGAGCGATCTCGTCTACAACCTCGTCGAATGCTCGAAGCCGGTCGTTTCGGCGATCCGCGGAACGGCGGTCGGCGCGGGCCTCGCCGTGGCGCTCCTTGCCGACGTCTCGGTCGCGGGCCGCAATGCGAAGATCCTCGACGGTCACACGCGCCTCGGCGTCGCAGCCGGCGACCACTCCGTGATCATCTGGCCGCTGCTCTGCGGCCTCGCCAAGGCACGCTACTACCTGCTGACCAACGAGCCGCTCACGGGCGCGGAGGCGGAGCGCATCGGACTCGTCTCGCTTTGCGTGGAAGACGCCGAGGTTCGCGAGCGCGCGCTCGAAATCGCGGTCAGGCTCGCCGCCGGCAGCCGGAGCGCGCTCGCATTCACCAAGCGCGCGCTCAACAACTGGCTGCGGCTGGCGGGTCCCTCGTTCGACGCCTCCCTTGCGCTCGAATTCCTGGGATTCCGGCTCGGCGACGCGCGCGAGGGACTCGACGCCGTCCGCAACCGCCGTCCGCCGCGGTTCACCCGCTGACATTGCGGCGCGCTGCCTCCGCCGCTAACATTCGCACGGCCTTGGGGTGGTCTGACTAGACCTGAGACGCCGGTTGCCCATGCGGCTCACCGGTGAACCCGTTGAACCTGATCCGGTTAGGACCGGCGTAGGGAGCAGGCGTGCCGATCAAGCCGCTGCCGATCATCGCATTCCTGTTCGCGGGCGCTGCCTCGTCCGCCGCGGTATCGCCCGCGAGACTCGAACCCGTCGTCGTGACCGCGGCGTTGCGCCCGTTGGCCGCGAGCGAACGCGCGGGAGGCGCGAGCGTTCTCGCAGGGGACGACATCCGTGAGGCGGGAGTCGTGCATCTCGAAGAGCTCCTGCCGCAACTGCCCTCGCTGTCATGGGCCGGGGCGAGCTCGCGCCCGCGGTATTTCCAGCTCCGGGGAATCGGCGAACTCGAGCAGTACCAGGGTGCGCCCAATCCTTCGCTCGGCTTCCTGGTGGACGAAATCGACTTCAGCGGCATCGGCATGATCGCGTCCCTGTTCGACGTCGAGCAGGTCGAGGTGTTGCGCGGTCCGCAGGGCACGCGCTACGGCGCGAACGCGCTCGGCGGCCTCATCAAGGTCAAGACACTTGATCCCGTGCCCGGCCGCGAACTCGATACGGAGATTTCCTTTGGTCAGGACGGGTTCTGGTCAGCCGGCGGCGTCGCCGGCGGAAGCCTCCCCGCGCAGGGCGCCGTCGACGGTGCCTGGCGCGCGGTCCTGCAGCGCGCGGTCAGCGATGGATTCCGCCACAACCGCCATCTGGGCAGCGAAGATACGAACGGCCGCGACGAGACGACGGCGCGGCTGAAATTCCGGCTCGAGGCGGATTCCGGCTGGATCGCCGACGTCGCGCTGCTGCACGCGGACTTCGACAATGGCTATGACGTCTTTGCGATCGACAACAGCTTTGCGACCCTCTCCGACCGGCCGGGCCGCGATTCACAGCGTTCCGACGGCGCTTCATTCGACTTGCGCCTGCCCGGCGCCGAGCGGGGAGAGTTTCGGTCGATTACGACCTGGTCGGAGTCGGACGTCGTCGCGAGCTTTGACGGCGACTGGGGCAACGAGGTCGACTGGGGCGACGCGGGTCCCTACGACTTCTTTTCGGATACGCGCCGCATGCGCAGGAACCTGAGTCAGGACTTCCGGTTTTCGGCAGCGAGCGGCGGTGCGCTGTCATGGATCGCGGGCGCCTGGCTTTCGAGCCTCACGGAGTCGAACCGGATCGCCGACGACGGCCTCTACCTTCAGGATGCGTTCGTGCGCGAGCTCGACAGCCGGTATCGCGCGACGAGCGCCGCGCTTTACGCCCAGCTCGATTGGGAAGCCGCACCGGCGACCACGGTCACCGCGGGGCTTCGCGGCGAGGAGCGCGATGCGAACTATGACGACAGCGACGGCATCGCATTCGATCCGCGGGACCGCATGTGGGGCGGTGAACTCGCGGTTTCCCACCGCCTGACCGAGGCGCACATGCTTTGGGCCTCGCTGTCCCGGGGATTTCGCGCCGGCGGCTTCAACATCGGCACGGCCGTGCCGGCGGAACGGCAGCAGTTCGCGCCCGAGTACCTCTGGTCCCTCGAAGCGGGGTGGAAGGGGCGCGACGAGGCGGACAGGCTGCGGGGCGACGTCAACGTCTTTTACATGCGGCGCGAGCACCTCCAGGTTTCGACGTCGCTGCAGCTCGATCCGGAGGACCCGCTGACCTTCATGTTCCTGACCGACAATGCCGAGGGCGGCGAGGCTTGGGGACTCGAATCCTCGGCGGACTACCGGCTGAACGACCGGCTCGTGGTCGAAGCGATGCTGTCCTGGATGGAATCGCGCTACCACGGTTACCGGTTCGGCGACCGCGATCTCGAGGACCGTGCCTGGGCACACGCGCCGGAATGGAAGGCCGCATTCGCCGCGACCTGGCGCCATCCTTCGGGCTGGATGGCGCGCATCGACCTCTCGGGAAAGGCCGGTTTCTACTTCGACACCAGCCACGATCAGAGGGCGGATCCTCGTTTCCTCGCAAGCATCCGGACGGGCTACGAGGCGGAGCGCTGGTCGGTCGAGGTCTGGGCCCGGAACCTTCTCGACGAGCGCTATCCGGTCCGCGGCTTCTATTTCGGAAACGAGCCGCCCGATTTCCCGACCAGGCTCTACCTGCGCTGGGGCGATCCGCGCCAGGTCGGCCTGACGGCGCGCTATTCCTTCTGAGGTGAAGCCATGCACATCGCCGTTGAAATGAGCCTCTATCCGCTCACGGGGGAGTTCATCCCGCCGATCCTCGATTTCATCGAGCGCCTCAAGGCGCATCCCGGCCTCGCGGTCGTCACGAATTCCATGAGCACGCAGGTGAGCGGCGATTACGATCGCGTATTCGATGCCTTGCGCGAAGAAATACGGCCGAGCCTCTCGGCCCCGCATCGCGCCGTGCTGGTCATGAAGGTGCTGGGTGGCGCCGACTGAGATCGCCGCGGTCGCCTGCGGCCTCGCCTACATCCTGCTCGCCATTCGCCAGCAGCGTGCCTGCTGGATCGCGGGCAGCGCGAGCTCTGCGCTCTATGCATTCGTCTTCCTCGATGCCGGCCTGCCCATGCAGGCACTGCTCCAGCTCGTCTATGTCGCGCTCTCGTTCTACGGCTGGCTTGCCTGGCAGCGAGACGCCGGACGGGCGTCGGCACCCCGACGATTCCCGTTACGTGGCAACCTGATTGCGCTCGGCGGCATCCTGCTCGCGACGGCGGCGAGCGCGCCGCTCGTGGCCCGCTTCGCGCTCGCGGCCGCGCCGGTCGCAGATTCGCTCGGCACCTGGGCCAGTCTGTTCGCGACCTGGCTGCTCGCGCGTCGCTACGCCGATAACTGGGCCTGGTGGATCGTCATCGATTCGGGTCTCGCCGCGCTGTACCTCTGGCAGGGCCTCGCGATGACGGCTGCGCTCTACGTGGCGTACGCGATGCTCGCCTGGGCGGGCTGGCGCAGCTGGCGCCGCAGCGCGGGCGCCGCCGCGTGAGCGCGAGACCGGACCCGGCACTCGAGTCGAAGATCGAGGCGGTCGCCGCGGAACTCGGTCTCGCCGGACCTCGGGTCTCGGCGCTCGAAGGCGGGGCGACCAATCGCAGCTACCGGATGCGCGATCCCCGTCACGACTATGTGCTGCGAATCCAGGGCGGGCCTGCGCCCGGACTTGGCGCGAGCGGCTCCTCGGAGCGGGCGATGCAATCGCTCGCGGCGGCGGCGGGCCTCGCGCCCGCAATCGTGCTTGCGAAGCCAAGGCAGGGAATTCTGGTTACGCAGCATGTGGCCGGACGGGTGCCAAGCCTTGCGGAATTCCGGCGACGCGGCATGCTGCGGCGCGCGGGCGCCTGGATCGCACGGCTTCACGCGCTATCTCCGCCGACCGGCCTCGCGGCGATCGATTTCGGCGCCCGGGCCGCGGAGTACCTCGCACGACTCCATTCTGCCGCGCCGGGCCCGGTCGCAGCGGTCCGTGCCAGCCTCACCGAGCGCCGCGCAGCGCTCCCGCCGCCCGCAGGCCTCGTGCCCTGCCACCATGACCTGCATCACCGCAATCTCGTGGACACGGGCGATGCGCTCCTGGCCGTCGACTGGGAATACGCGGGACCGGGCGACCCCGCGGCCGATCTCGCCGCCTGCGTCGGGTACCACGATCTCGATGAAACAGGCGTCGAAGCACTGCTCGGCGGCTACGGACGGGACTCGCCCGCAATTCGCGCGCGCGTCGCGGCGCTCGGCTGGATCTTCGATTGCCTCTGGTTCGGATGGAATGCGTCCGCGGCGGCCGCGGGCCTTCCGATCGACGGCAAACTCCAAGCGAAACTCGCGGCGCGGCTCGCCCGTTGAGCGGTTGCACAGGCACGGGCCCATCGCGCAAGATGCGCGACCGTAACCCGCCTCATGCCGCGATCAACCAGAGGTTCCTGTTGGCCGAGATCACCGTAACCGACCGCGACGGCGGGGTGCATCGCGTGAACGCGCGCGAGGGCGTGAGCCTCATGGAGACGCTTCGCGAATTCGATTACGGCGTTGCCGCCATCTGCGGCGGCATGTGCTCCTGCGCCACCTGCCACGTGTACGTCGCGGAGCCCTGGCTCGACAGGCTGCCACCGATGCAGGGCGACGAAAAGGAGATCCTTCAGGAGCTCGAGAGTTACCGGCCGAGCGGGTCGCGATTGTCCTGCCAGATTCCGTTCGAGGCGGCGCTGGCCGGCATCGAAGTCGAGATCGCGCCCGAGGAATGAAATTGAAGGGGAGGAATTGAAGGGGACGTTCACCTTCAAATGGCGAATCATCGCAGGTTAATCTCGACAGCAAGTTGAAGGTGAACGTCCCCTTCAATTAAGTTGAAGGTGAACGTCCCCTTCAATTCCTCCCCTTCATTTTTGCTCGGCCTGCGCGGCGACTGCGCGGGCCGCGGCCTCGATTGCGGCCGCGTCGCCCAGGAAACCGCGTGGGGCCGCGGGACGCTGCCTCGAATCAAGCTCGTAGTAAATCGGCACGCCGGTCGGGATGTTCAATTCCACGATATCCGCGTCGCTGATGCCATCCAGCATCTTGACGAGCGCGCGCAGGCTGTTGCCGTGCGCGACGACGAGCAGGTCGCGCCCTGCCGCGAGCTCCGGCGCGAGGCGCTCGTTCCAGCAGCGCTCGACGCGCGCAAGAGTGTCCTTCAGGGACTCCGTCACCGGCAACGATGCGGGATCGATGCCCCTGTAGCGCGCATCGAAGCGCGGATGCCTCGGGTCGTCGGCCGCGAGCGGCGAGGGCGCGACGTCGTAGCTGCGGCGCCAGACCTTCACCTGTTCCGCGCCGTACTTCGCTGTGGTTTCAGCCTTGTCGAGTCCCTGGAGCGCGCCGTAGTGCCGCTCATTGAGGCGCCAGTCGCGCTCGACCGGCATCCACATCCGGTCCATCTCGTCGAGGATGATCCATAGCGTGCGGATTGCGCGCTTCAACACCGAGGTGAAGGCCTGCCCGAACTCGAAGCCATTCTCCCGCAGGAGGCGTCCCGCCGCGCGCGCCTCATCACGCCCCTTGGCCGAGAGATCGACGTCGGTCCAGCCGGTGAAGAGGTTTTCGAGGTTCCAGGCGCTCTGGCCATGGCGCACGAGCACAAGTTTCCCTGCCACGACGGCTCCTCAGCGCTCGACGAGCCGGCGCACGGACTCGAGCGCGACGGAGAGCGTCGGGAAATCCGCGCTGCCCGTCGCGCGCATCTCGCGCACCGTACGGATCAGGTTCTGCACGGGTTCGCCGCCGGACTTCAGCCAGGCCGCCACGCGCTGCGGCGCATCGCCGCGTGTCCTGCCCGCGAGCACGCGCTCGCAAAGCCTGCGCTGCAGCAGGTACAGCTCCTCGCGCAGCGAGCCGCGCGCCACCGCCTGCCAGTGGCCCTCGACCGCCAGCCGCTCGATCTCCTCGCGCAGCCAGTCGAGCCCGAGCGCGGCGCCGAGGCCGAAATATGTGCGCGCCGCGTGGCCGATCGCCGCGCGCCGCGAGAGCGCGACCTCGACGATGTCGACGCCGGCGTGGATCGCGCCGAGGCTCGCGACGCGGCGCGACAGCTTCGGCGGAACGCCGTCGCGCGAGAAGCGGGTGAGCGAGCGCTCGTACCGGACGACTTCGGTGCCCTCGATGAATTCCGGAAGATCGCGCATCAGCTCGCGTATGCCGGACTCCAGCCGCGACACGGCCCGCTCGATGTCGAGGTCGTGACCGTGGTTCCGCAGCACCCAGTAGCTGAGGTGCCTGAGCAGCCGCGTCGTCTCGTACATCATGTCGTACTGCAGCTCGGTCGGCGCCCGGTCGTCGAGCGATTCGATGTCCGCCCACAACTCGCGCATGCCGGTGATCTCGCGCGCGACGGAATAGGCGCGGGCGATGCTGCCGACGTCGGCGCCGGTGTCCTCCTGCATGCGGATGGCGAACACCGGCCCCATGCGGTTCACGAGGCTGTTGGTGGTCGCGGTGACGATGATCTCGCGGCGCAGCTGGTGCCGCAGGATCTCGCGCGGGTAGCGCCGCTGGACCGGCTCGGGGAAGTAGCGCGTCAGCTCGGCGCCGAGGAAAGGATCGTCGGCGATGTCGGTGTCGCCGAGCCGTTCCGAGAGCCAGATCTTCGAATACGAAAGGAGCATCGCGAGCTCGGGACGCGTAAGGCCGAGTCCCTTGTGGCGACGCTCGGTGATCTCGTCGCCAGTTGGCAGGGCCTCGAGCGCCCGGTCGAGCGTACCGCCGCGCTCGAGCGCGTGGATCACGTGGCCGAGTTCGGAAATGCGCTCCGCCGCGCGCGCCTGGAGCGTCGAGATTGCGAGTGACTGCAGGTAGTTGTTCCGCAATACCAGCCGCGCGACCTCGTCGGTCATGCTCGCGAGCAGTGTGTTTCGCCGGGGACGCGGCAGGCGGCCCGACGACATCAGGGGATTGAACAGGATCTTGAGGTTCACTTCGACGTCGGAGCAGTTCACGCCCGCGGAATTGTCGATGAAGTCGGTGTTGATTCGCCCGCCGGCGGCGGCGTACTCGATGCGGCCGCGCTGCGAGAGACCCAGGTTTCCGCCTTCACCGACCACGCGACAGCGCAACTGCGCTCCATTGACGCGGACCGCGTCGTTCGCCCGGTCCCCGATCTCCGCGTTCGTTTCGTCGGCGGACTTGACGTAAGTGCCGATGCCGCCGTTCCAGAGGAGGTCGACTGGAAGGCGGAGGATCGCGCGAATCACTTCGACCGGCGCGGCGGATGCCGCGTCGATGCCGAGCAGGGTGCGGGCCTCATGCGACAGGGGAATCGACTTGCTCTGCCGCGAATACACGCCTCCGCCCTTCGAGATCACGCGCTTGTCGTAGTCCTCCCAGCTCGAGCGCGGCAGTGCGAACATCCGCTTGCGCTCGGCGAAGCTGAGGGCCGCATCCGGCGACGGATCGATGAGTATGTGGCGATGGTCGAATGCCGCGAGCAGGCGGATGTGCTGCGAGAGCAGCATCGCATTGCCGAACACGTCGCCCGACATGTCGCCGATGCCCGCGACGGTGAAGTCCTGGGCCTGCGTGTCCCTGCCGAGCTCGCGGAAATGGCGGCGGACCGATTCCCAGCCGCCGCGCGCGGTGATCGCCATGTCCTTGTGGTCGTATCCGGCCGAGCCACCCGAGGCGAATGCGTCGCCGAGCCAGAATCCGTACTCCCCGGAGATCGCGTTTGCCACGTCCGAGAACTTCGCCGTGCCCTTGTCGGCGGCGACGACGAAGTAGGCATCGTCGCCGTCGTGCCTGACGACGCCGGCGGGCGGACTGACCTTGCCGCCCTGGACATTGTCCGTGACGTCGAGCAAGGCGCGGATGAACCAGCGGTAGCATTCCGTGCCGTCGGCAAGCGCCTCGTCGCGCCCGGCGGGCGGACGCCGCGGCACGAAGCCGCCCTTGGCGCCAACCGGGACGATCACCGTGTTCTTGACGTTCTGGGCCTTCATCAAGCCGAGGGTCTCGGTGCGGAAGTCGTCGCGCCGGTCGGACCAGCGCAGCCCGCCGCGCGCAACGCGGCCCATGCGCAGGTGCACGCCCTCGACGCGCGGCGAATGCACGAAGATCTCGAACATCGGCTTCGGCAGCGGAACCTCGGCGAGCCGGCGCGGGTCGAGCTTCAGCGCGAGGTACGGCCGCGGCTCGCCGCCCGCGTCGGTCCTGAAATAGTTGGTCCGCAGCGTCGCGTCGATCGACGCGAGGTAGGCGCGCAGAATTCTGTCGTCGTCTATGCGCGTGACGCCGGCGAGCAGGCGCTCGAGCGCGCGGCGCTGGGCGCCCTCGGCGCGGCGGCGCTCGGTCACCGACAGGGCCGGGTCGAAGCGGGCGACGAAGAGACGGACCAGATGGCCCGCGGCCGCCGCATTGCTCGCGAGCGCCTCCTCGATGTACGCCTGAGACAGCAGGAGGCCGAGCTGGCCGAACCAGCGCGCGTAAGTGCGCAGCACGACGGCCTCGCGCCAGCTGAGGTCCGCGGCGAGCACCAGCCTGTTGAAACCGTCGTTGTCGGCCACGCCCGTCCAGACTTTAGCGAACGTGGCCTTGAGCCGCGGCCCGTCGCTCTCCAGGTCGATGCGCACGCGCCTCGGGTGCTCGAGCTCGAAGTCCTGGATCCAGACGATGCCGGCGTGGCCGTCGATCTCGTAGGGACGCTCGCTGATCAGCTTGAGGCCCAGGTTCTCGATCGTCGGCAGCACGTCGGAGATCGGGATCGGGCGCACGCTGCTCAGCAGCTTGAACTGAAGCTTGTGCGGCGGCTGCTCCTTGCGGCGGTAGAGGGCCATGTGCAGCCCGGAAGGCTCCGCGACCAGCTGCTCGAGGGCGGCGATGTCGCCGACCGCGACCTCGAGCGTCGTGTCCTCCTGGTAAGCCGCAGGGAATGCCTCGCCCCAGGCGCGGTGGAGCCGGAGCGCCTCGGCCTCGCCCCGGGCATCGAGCAGCGAATCCTTCAGCTGGTCCTGCCATGTGCGGACCGTTTCCGTGATCCTCCGCTCGAGTTCCACCGCATCGACGCCGGCATTCGAGTCGGTGGGCGTGCGCACCAGCATGTGCAGCCGCGCGAGCACGGACTCGGACAAGGTCACCTGCGACTCGATCGCGAGCCCGCCGAATGCCTCCAGGGCGAGCTTCTCGATTCGCTCCCGCGCCTGCGTGTTGTAGCGGTCGCGGGGCACGTAGACGAGGCAGGAGTAGAAGCGGCGGAACACGTCACGGCGCACGAACAGCCGGACCTGCGCGCGCTCGTAGAGGTTCACGATGCCGCGCACGATCCGGACGAGGTCCGGTATCGTCGCCTGGAACAGCTCGTCGCGCGGGAAAGTCTCGAGCGCGTGCACGAGCGCCTTGTGGTCATGGCTCGTGGGCTTCAGGCCGAAGTGGTCGACGACCCGCTGGACCTTGTGGCGCAGAACCGGGATCTCGCCCGGGCTCCGGCTGTACGCGGTCGAAGTCCAGAGCCCGATGAAGCGCCGCTCGCCGGTCACACTGCCGGCGGCGTCGTAGGTCTTGACCCCGATGTAGTCGAGGTAGGTCGAACGGTGCACCGTCGCGATCGCGTTCGCTTTCGTGATGATGAGCGTCTCAGCGGAGCGCGCGAAGGCCCGGACCTCGCCCGTCAGCACGATGGGCTTGGGCTTGCGCGCCGCCTTCGCCCGCATGATGCCGAGCCCGGAGCGCGAAACCGGCACGAGCCTGTCCTGCCGCGGACCTCGCTTGAGCCGGTATTCGCGGTAGCCGAGGAAGGTGAAGTGGTTGTCCTCCATCCATTCCAGGAGCGCCTGCGCCTCGCGGATCTCGCTCTTCTGGCCACGAACGCGCGCGGAGCCGAGCTCGGCGGCGACGTCGAGCGCCTTTCCGCGCATGCGACGCCAATCCGTCGTCGCCGCCCGGATGTCGTCGAGCGTGTTGCGGATGCTTTTCTCAATCGCGGCGAGGCGGCGGGCATCCGGCTCGCGGTCGATCTCGATGAGCTGCCAGGACTCGAGCTTGCAGCCTGCAGGCGGATCGTCGAGATAGATGCCATTGAGCCGCCCACGGCCGTCCCGGACGACGGAGAACACCGGGTGAGCGAGCAAGTGTACCGCGAGGCCGTTCTGCGAGCAGACCATTCCGAGAGAGTCGACGAGGAATGGCATGTCGTCGGTGACGACCATGATGACCGTGTGCGAGGACGCGAAACCGTCGCGCGCCGGATCCGGGTTGAACACGCGCACGAGCGAGCGGTGGCTCTGGCGCCTGCGCCCGAGCTCCAGCTCGGCGAGCGCCGCGCCCGCGAGATCCGCCGGCATGCGCTGCACCAGGTCGAGCTCGGAGACGCCGTGGTAGAAGTAGCGCGCGAGGCGATCGGGCGCGACGGGCATCCCGCGGCGGCGCGCGCGGCGCGCGCTTGCGGCGATGCGGTCGATGATTGCCTGACGTGCGGCTGGGATTCTGCCTAGCATGCGGGAGTCGACCGGCCTCGGCGGTGGCGGCGCGGATTATACACGCGGGTCGCCGGCCGGTCCGAGCCGCCGGGAGCGCTTCTGCAGCCGCAGCAGGAGCGCCTCGAACTGCGCCTGTTCGTCAGGCGACAGCTCGGCGAGCAGGCGGCGCTCGTATGCGAGCGCGAGCGGAACGATGCGCCGGTAGACCGACCATCCGCGCGCGGTCAGGTTGAGGACCGAGCGGCGCCTGTCGCGGGCGGCCACACTGCGCCGCACGCGGCCGCTTCGCGCGAGCCCCGCGACCGCACGGCTGACGGCGACCTTGTCCATTGCGGTCCGCTCCGCGACGTCCGCCGCCGAAAGGCCGGGCGAGCGGGCCAGCACCGCGATCACCCGCCACTGGGGAATCGTGAGCCCGAAGCGCGTGGCGTAGGCGCCCGCGAGCGCCGCGGAGACCGTGTTCGCAAGCACCGAAAGGCGGTAGGGTAGGAAGCGGTCCAGGGACAGGGCCGGGGCGTTCGCGCGAGCGGACATGCTTGGATTATAGTTGCAAATGCAACTAATGCGGGAGCGGTCGATGGACGAGAAGTTCGACAACCCGATGGGAACCGACGGATTCGAGTTCGTGGAGTACACCGCCCCGGATCCGGAGCAGCTGCGGGCGCTGTTCTCGCGCATGGGATTCCCGGCCAGCGCGCGGCATCGCAGCAAGAACGTCACGCTGCACCGGCAGGGCGACATCAACTTCGTCATCAATGCCGAGCCCGAGGGCTTCGGGCAGCAATTCGCGCGCGCCCACGGCCCGTCCGCCTGCGCAATGGCATTCCGCGTGAAGGACGCGGCCGCGGCTTTCCGCCGCGCCGTCGAGCTCGGCGCGAAACCGGTCGAGACCCGCGTCGGGCCGATGGAGCTCCGGATTCCCGCCATCCAGGGCATCGGCGGCAGCCACATCTACCTGGTCGACCGCTACGGCGACCGCACGATCTACGACGTGGATTTCGTCCCCGCGGCCGACCCGAAGGCGGTGCGCGCGGCGGGCCTCACGGTGATCGACCACCTGACGCACAATGTCGCCCGCGGCAACATGGACAAGTGGGCGGGCTTCTACGAGCGACTCTTCAATTTCCGCGAGATCCGCTACTTCGACATCGAGGGCAAGAAGACAGGCCTCTTCAGCCGCGCGATGACGAGCCCCTGCGGCAAGATCCGGATCCCGATCAACGAGAGCCAGGACGACAAGAGCCAGATCGAGGAATACATCCGCGAGTACCACGGCGAGGGCATCCAGCACATCGCGCTGTTCACCGACGACATCTACGCGAGCGTCGATGCGCTGCGCGCGAACGGCGTCGAGTTCCAGGACACGCCGGACACCTACTACGAGGGCATCGACGCGCGGGTTGACGGTCACCGGGAATCGCTCGCGCGCATGCAGGAGCGCCGGATTCTGATCGACGGCAGCGCCAAGGACGGCATCCTGCTGCAGATCTTCACGAAGAACGTGATCGGCCCGATATTCTTCGAGATCATCCAGCGCAAGGGCAACGAGGGCTTCGGCGAGGGCAATTTCCGGGCGCTGTTCGAGTCGATCGAGCTCGACCAGGAACGCCGCGGCGTGATCTGACCGCCGGGCGCGGAAGGGGCACGAGGGCCGGCCGCGGACCGCCATGCCCGCGGGAACTGCCGATTCGCTCACAGGCCGGGCCCCGGCCATTCTCGATCCAGTTCACAGCTTCGGCAGTTTCCGCGTGCGGCAAGCCGCCCCTCGCGGGAGACTTCCGTTTTACAGATTTCGGCAGGTCGAGGCATGGACGTCGGCACGTCGACCAGTCACTTCGGGGTCACCACCCGCATCACGCGCGTCGGGTTTGCCGACGGCTGGACGGGCGCCGTTGCCATCGGCGCGATCGTCTACACCGCGGCCGCGATCTACGTCACGGTCGCAGGCTTCCCGCCGAATCCTGCCCTCGATTTCTACCTGCTGCTGTCGGACGTCCCGGCAAGCATCGCCGCTGCCGTGCTTTCGGTCGTCGCCGCGCGCACGGCGCATCAGCCCGCAGCGCGGCTCACCTGGAAATTCCTTTCGGCTGCGCTCGTCACCTACATCGCCGGGAACATCATCGACTTCTATTACCGTGTTGGCGGTATCGAGCCGTTTCCGTCGGTGGCCGACGTCGCCTACCTCGCATTCTTTCCGATCCTCTTCGCGGGTTGCGTCGTCGCCGTTCGTGCGAGTTCGCTGCGCGTGTCCTGGGGCAGGCTGCTGCTTGACTCGTCGATTCTGGTCCTCGGGTTCGGCACCTTTTTCTGGTTCTTCGTCATCAGCCCCGCGGCGGCGGCGAACGAGGAGGAATTCGCGAGCTTCGTGCTGACTCAGGTCTACATCGCGCTCGACTGCCTGATGCTGATGGCGATCGGCGTGCTGCTCATGAACAGCACGAGCTGCCCGCTGCGCAAGATGACGCTCGTGATGCTGACCGCCGGTTTCGGGATGATGTTCCTGGCCGACATCGTCTGGGCGACCTCGGTCGTGACGGGCAAATACCTCCCGGGCGACTTCTCCGACGTCCTCTACCTCGCCTGCTATGCCGGCCTCGCCGGCGCAGCCCAGGTCCAGATCCGCGACAAGTCCCGGCCCGAGCGGCAGAAGACGGCCAGTGGCGGCGCGATGACCCAGGTCATCGCCTATGCCGGACTCGGCCTGTCGTTCTTCGTGCTGGTCTACTTCGCCGCGGGCGACGGCCGAAGTCCCGTCACTGTCATGACGATCTCGATCTTCGTGCTCGCCATCCTCGTCATGGCGCGGCAGAGCGTGATCCTCCGGGATGACGCGCAGCTGCGCCAGCGCAAGGCCGTGGACCTCGTCGAGGCCCGGTTCGCCTCGCTGATCCGCAACGCCTCCGACGTCATCATGATCGTCGACGCCGGCGGCCGCATCGAGTACGCGTCGCCGGCCGTACAGCGCACCTTCGGGCTCTGGCACGACGACCTGGTCGGCCACAAGCTGGGCGAGATCTGGCGGGACGCGGACCGCGAGCGGATCGCCGCGTTCCTCGCCGAGGTCACCGCCACGCACGGCGTCTCCATCGGGCCGGTCGAGTTGTCGGTGGACACGAAGGCGAGGCACTTCATCCTCGAGTGCGTTGGCAGCAACCTGCTCGACGACCCTGCCGTGAAGGGCCTCGCGCTCAACCTCCGCGACGTCACCGAGCGCAAGGCGCTGGAGGACCAGCTCCGCCAGCTCGCCTTCCACGATCCGCTGACGCTGCTCGCCAACCGCAGCCTGTTCCGCAACCGCGTCGAGCATGCTCTCGCCCTGTCGCGGCGCACGCAGGAGCGCCTGGCGGTCCTCATGATCGATCTCGACAACTTCAAGAACGTGAACGACTCGCTCGGCCACGATGTCGGCGACCGCCTGCTGCAGACGGCGGCGCAGCGCCTCGTGAAGTGCACGCGCGCGGCCGACACCGTCGCGCGGCTCGGGGGCGACGAGTTCGCGGTGCTCCTCGAGGGCGTCGCGACGCTCGAGCAGGCCGAGCAGATCGCCGCGTCGGTTACCGAGGCGTTCCGGCTGCCGATCACCATCGACGGCGACGACATGCTGGTCACGACCAGCATCGGCGTCGCGCTGTCCGAGCCGGGCGACGACACCGAGCACGTGCTCCGCAACGCCGACATCGCGATGTACAACGCCAAGGCCGCAGGCAAGGCGCGCCACGTCGTCTTCCATGCGCGCATGCAGGAGCAGCTGCGTGAGCGGCTCCGCCTCGAGGACGACCTGAGCCAGGCGTTCGCGAGGCACGAGTTCTTCCTCGAGTTCCAGCCGATCGTGGACCTCAAGACGACGGAGCTCCTCGGCGTCGAGGCCCTGGTGCGCTGGCAGCATCCCGAGCAGGGGCGGCTCCTGCCAGGCCAATTCATTCCGATGGCGGAGGAAACCGGGCAGATCATCGAGCTCGGCCGCTGGGTCCTGCTCGATGCCTGCTGCAGGGTCAAGCAATGGCGCGAGACGATCGCGGCCGGAAGCGGGCTGCGCGTCGCGGTGAACATCTCCGGTCGTCACCTGCAGCAGGGCGATCTGGTCGCCGATGTCAGGCAGGCGCTCGAAGTCTCGGGCCTCGAACCCGAGAGCCTGCTGATCGAGCTGACCGAGAGCACGATGATGCACAACTCGGAGAGCAACCTGGTGCGCCTCATGGACCTCAAGTCGCTGGGCGTGCGCCTCGCGATCGACGATTTCGGCACGGGCTATTCGTCACTCTCGTACTTGCACCGCTTCCCGATCGACATCCTCAAGATCGATCGTTCGTTCATCAGCCGCCTGACCGAGTCGAGCGAGGGCCCGAAGCTCGCGCGCGCGGTCGTGATGCTCGGTGAGACGCTGGGACTCGAAACGGTCGCCGAGGGGGTCGAACTGGAAGACCAGGTGACCCAGTTACTGCAGCTCGGCTGCGTCGCCGCTCAGGGATTCCTGTTCTCCCACGCGACGTCGCTCGACGTGGTCGCCGCATCTCCATTCGCGTTGCGGCGCGATCAGCTGCGCCGTGCCCACTCGGGCTACGACAGCCTGACGGCGACCGGGCGCTACCGGATCGCCGACATGGTCAAATCGCGCGAAGTTGCCTAGCGGCGGGCCGGCCGCGCCTGGGGGAAATCACCCAGGCACGCGACCGTCGTCTCCTCAGCCGCGCCAAATTCAGACCGACCGCACTTGCGACCGATGCCGGTCGCAGTAGATTGACCTCGTACCATCGGCAACGCAGGAGCGCCGAACATGAAACATGCAATGATCGTGTCAGGGATGCTTTTCGCGCTCGCGAGCGTGGGCGCGGTTGCGCAGGACGAAAAGAAACCCGCGGTGGGCGCCGCGACGCAGGGCGCCGCGCAGGGCCAGGCGGACGTGAAGGCGGACGGAAGCGGGGCCACCGCGACCGGCAAGGCCGCGGGCGCGGCCGGCGCGCAGGCTGGCGAGTCGTCGGCAGCGGTCGCCGAAGGCACGGAAATCAGCGCCACGCTCACCAAGCCCGTCGACGCCGGCAAGTCGCAGCCGGGCGACGAAGTTACCGCGCGCGCATCGAAGGACGTCCGGTCCGGCGGCGCGGTCGTCGTGCCGCGCGGCTCGACGCTGATCGGCAGGGTGACGCAGGCCCGACCGCGCAAGTCCGGTTCAGGCGAAGGCAGTGCTTCCTCGCAACTCGGGATCGTTTTCGATCGCGCGGTTCGCAAGGATGGCAGCTCGGTGCCTCTCAATGGATCCGTGGCCGCACTCGGGGCTGCGCGCGCAGCGGGCGCCGCCGGCAGCGCCGCATCCGGTGCCGGTGCGAGCGGAATGGGCGGATCGGCCGGCACGAGCGGCGGACTCGCCGGCACGGTCGGTGGAACCGTGGGCGGCGTCGCGGGCACAACGGCCGGCGCGGCCGGCGGCGTCAGCTCCGCGATCGGCGGCACCGCCGCCCCTGCAGGAAATTCGGCCGGCGCGGTCGGCGGTTTCGATGCGACCGGAGGGCTGCGGTCCGGCAGCCGCGGCGTCTTCGGCGCACGCGACATCGACCTGTCGACGGCAGCCGCCGGCAGCGGCGAAGGATCGGTGATCACTTCTGCGACCCGCAATGTGCGTCTCGAGAGCGGCACGCAAATGCTGATCCTGGCCGGCGGCAGCGTCCGGAAGGGTCCCGCGGCGCCAGCCAAGGAACCCGCAAAGGAACCGGTCGACCGGCGCTGACCCGGGCTCGGGGGCCGCACCGGCTACGGCCGGTGCGGCCTTGCCAGGTAACTGCGCCCCTGCATCTCGTGCAACCGGCTCGCCGTCCTTTGGTACTCGAACGCGAGGCGCTCGCCGCGGTAGAGCGCCTCGGGCGAGTCGTCGGCCGCGGACAGGACGAGCTTGACCGCGCGGTCGTAGAACTCGTCGACGAGCGAGATGAAACGGCGCGCGGCATCGTCCGCGACGCCATCCATCACCGGAACGCCGCTCAGGAACACGGTCTGGTAGCAGCGCGCGATCTCGATGTAGTCGGCGGTTGAGCGCGGGCCGTCGCAAAGCTCGCCGAATTCAAACCAGACGACGTCCTCGGCTTCGCGCCGCGCGCGAACGGCGCGTCCCTCGACTTGAACCCTGATATCGCGCCTCCCGCGGCCGTCCGCGAGCCGTTCGAACTCGGAGTCGAGGCGGCTCTCCGTATCCCCGGCGGACGGGCCGAGAAAGAGCGTGGCGCGCTCGAGCTGGCGGAGGCGGTAATCGACGCCCGCATCGAGTTCCATCACGCGGCAGTTCTTCTCGATCAGCGCAATCGCGGGAAGGAAGCGGTCGCGCTGCAGCCCGCCGCGGTAGAGCGCAGCCGGCGGCAGGTTCGAAGTCGCGACGAGCGCGACGCCGCGCCTGAAGAGCGCCTCGAGGAGCGTTCCCAGGATCATCGCGTCGGCGACGTCCCCGACCACGAACTCGTCGATGCAGAGAATGCGCGCCTTCGAGGCAATATCGGCGGCCACCTGCTCGAGCGGCGAAGGACGGCTGCGATGGCGCCTGAGCCGCGCGTGCACGTCCTGCATGAACCGGTGGAAATGCTCGCGCCGCTTTTCGCGGACCGGCAGCTCGGCAAAGAACTCGTCCGCCAGGAAGGTCTTTCCGCGGCCTACGCCACCCCAGAGGTACAGGCCGCGGAGCCTCGCGCGCGTACGCGGAAGCAGCTCGAGGCCACGCGCGAGCACGGAGTTGCGCGCCAGGACGCGCCGCCTCAGGTCCTCGAGGCGCGCAAGCACGGCGCGCTGTGGCTCGTCGAGCGAATGTCCGTTGGCCGCGAGCAGGGTCCCGACGCGGGCGGCGAGGGCCGGCTTTTCGGCTGCCTGCTTCAGACGCGGAGATCCGGCAGGTCGCGGAAGTGCGCGAGCGCGGCGGGGTTCGCGAGCGCGTCCGTATTCTTCACCAGTCGCCCGTGGATCGTCTCGCGAACCGCGAGCTCGACCACCTTGCCGCTGATCGTCCGCGGAATCTCCGGCACCTGGACGATTTTCGCGGGCACGTGGCGCGGCGTCGTGTTCGCGCGGATTTGCCTGCGGATGCGCTCGCGGAGCGCCTCGTCGAGCGTCAGGCCCTCGCGCAAGCGTACGAACAGGACCACTCGGACGTCGCGGCCGACGTCCTGTCCCACGACGACGCTTTCGAGCACTTCATCGAGCTGCTCGACCTGGCGGTAGATCTCGGCCGTGCCGATGCGCACGCCGCCCGGGTTCAGCACGGCGTCCGAGCGGCCGAGTATCACGAGTCCGCCGCGCTGCGTCAGCAGCGCGTAGTCGCCGTGGTGCCAGACGCCCGGGAACCGCTCGAAATAGGCCGCGCGATAGCGCGCCCCGCCAGGGTCGTTCCAGAAGCTCACCGGCATCGACGGAAACGGCGCGGTGCAGACGAGCTCGCCTTTCTCACCCGTCACCGGCCGGCCGGCGTCGTCCCAGACCTGGACCCCCATGCCGAGGCCGCGGCATTGCAGCTCCCCGCGGTATACGGGAAGGAGCGGATTTCCGAGCGCGAAGCAGGACACGATGTCCGTGCCTCCGGAAATCGAGGCGAGCTGGATGTCCGGTCCGATCGCGTCCGCGACGAAGTCGTACTGCTCTGGCCCGAGCGGCGAACCGGTGGACAGGACCGTGCGCAGCACCGCGAGGCCGTGGCGCTCGCGCGGCTTGTAACCGGCTTTCTCGATCGCAGCGAGATAGCGCGGGCTCGTGCCGAAGACGGTCACCGCCTCATCTGCCGCCATCGTCCAGAGCACCTCGGGGCCGGGATGCAGCGGCGATCCGTCATAGAGCACGATCGTCGCCCGGGATGCGAGCGCACTCGCGAGCCAGTTCCACATCATCCAGCCGCAGGTCGTGAAGAAGAACAGGCGGTCGCCGGGCTTCAGGTCGGTATGCAGCAGGTGCTCCTTCAGGTGCTGGAGCAGCGTTCCACCGGCGCCGTGCACGATGCACTTGGGAGCGCCCGTCGTGCCGCTCGAATAAAGAACGTAGAGCGGATGGTCGAAGGGATGACGGGCAAATGCGGCGGGCTCGCCGCGCCCGCCGTAATCGGCGAAGCGGGTCGATCGCGGATCCTCGCTGGCCCCGTCCAGCGATTGCACGTAGTGCACGACAACGACTCGATCGACCGAAGGGAGCTGCTTCAGCACGCTCGCTATCGGCGCGAGCGAATCGACGGTCTTGCCGGCGTAGAAGTAGCCGTCGGCCGTGAACAGGACCTTCGGCTTCACCTGGCCGAATCGGTCGAGCACGCCCTGGATGCCGAAGTCCGGGGAACAGGACGTCCAGGTGGCCCCGATGCTCGCGGCGGCTAGCATGGCGATCACGGCCTCCGGGAGATTGGGCAGGAAGCCGGCGACGACGTCGCCCGCCGCGACGCCGTCGGCGCGAAGCCCGGCCGCGACGCGCGCGACTTCGGAGCGCAAGTCCTTCCAGCTGAGCTCGCGGCGCTCGCCGCGCTCGTTGCGGAAGACGATCGCGGGCTCCGCATCCGGGCCGCGCAGGAGATTCTCCGCGAAGTTCAGCCGCGCGCGCGGAAACCATCGGGCGCCCGGCATGCGGTCACCTTGCTCGAGCAACGGTCCGTCGCCACGCTCGCCGACGACGCCGGAGAAGTCCCAGAGCGCCTGCCAGAACGCCGCCGGCTCGGTTACCGACCAGTCATGGAGCGCGCTGTATTCCGAGGTCGGCGCACCGCGTTCGCCCGCAAACACGATGAACCGCGTGAGGTTCGCATCGGCGATGCGAAACAAGGACGGCGTCCAGATCGGCTGCTCTGCGCTCATTCATAGTCCCTGGTAGTTCGGTCCGGAACCCCCTTCGGGCGTCGTCCAGGTGATGATTCCATACGGATCCTTGATGTCGCAGGCCTTGCAGTGCACGCAGTTCGCTGCGTTGATCTGCAGGCGCCGCCCGCCCGCGCCGTCATCCACCATCTCGTAGACGTTCGCGGGACAGAATTTTTCGCAGGGGTTGCCGAACTCGGTGGCGCACCGGGTCGCGCAGATCGAGGTGTCCGAGACGACGAGGTGCACCGGCTGGTCCTCGTCGTGCACGTTTCCGGCGTGGAAGACGGCGGAGAGCCGGTCGCGCGGCGGCAGGTCGCGTGTCACCCAATCGCGATCCACGACTGCTGCTGTCTCGAGGCGGTGCAGTGCCAGGTGATTCTCGCGGTGACCGAGCGTCCAGGGCGCAAGACCGAACGTCGCAGTCTCGAATGCCGCGTTCGCGAGGCCCCACCAGAGCCCCCGATGAAAACCAGGCTTGATGTTCCGCACCCGCTTCAATTCGCGCCCGCCCGCGGAATCTCGCCAGCGCTGTTCGAATCCCGCGGTGTCTCCCGTCTCGGTGAGATGCTCGGCCGCGAGCACGCCGCAACGGATCGCCTGGTGCACGCCCTTGATTTTCGGCACGTTGAGCGTTCCCGCGGCGTCGCCGATCAGCATCAGGCCCGGCGCGTCCATTCGCGGCAGCGACTGCCACCCGCCAGCGGCGATGGAGCGCGCGCCATACGACAGGAGTTCGCCGCCTGCGAGCAGCCCATGGATGCGCGGGTGATGCTTGAACTGCTGGAATGCCTCAAAGGGCTTGAAGCGCGGGTCCTCGTAGTCGAGACCGATGACGTAGCCGACGTAGACCTGGTCCCGGTCGAGGTGATACAGGAAACTGCCGCCGTAGGTTCGCGTGTCCACGGGCCAGCCGACGCTGTGCTGGATGAGACCCGGCTCCGCGCGCCCGGCCGGCAGCTGCCAGAGCTCCTTGATGCCGAGGCCGTAGGTCTGCGGCTCCCGTCCGTCAGCGAGTCCGAGTCGTGCGACGAGCTGCTTCGTGACACTGCCGCGACAACCCTCCGCAAGGATCGTCGTACCCGCGCGGATATCGGGACCCGGCGCAAAATTCGGGCCCGGCTTCCGCTCACGGTCGAGGCCCATGTCGCCGATGCGCACGCCGAGCACTCGGCCGCTGTCGTCGAGAAGAGCCTCCGAGGCCGCGAAGCCCGGGAACACGTCCACGCCGAGCGCCTCGGCGCGCGCGGCCAGGATGGGCGCGAGCTGCCCGAGCGAGACGATGAAGTTGCCGCGGTTGTGCATCTGCGGCGGATTGGGCAGGCGCGTCGCGCCGGTCTTCGTGAAATACCAGAATTCGTCGCGGGTAGCCGCCACGCAGATTTCGGGGGGCGCGTCGCGCCAGCCGGGCAGGAGCGCGTCGAGCGGCGCGGGCTCCAGCGCGCAGCCCGAGATCAGGTGCGCGCCGATTGCCGACGCCTTCTCGAGCACGCAGACACTGCGCTCGGGCCGGAGCTCCTTGAGGCGGATGGCCGAGGCGAGGCCGGCAGGCCCGGCGCCGACGATGACGACGTCGTATTCCATGACGTCGCGGTCCGTCACGGCATTCGCGCCCTCGCGAGCTGCGGTAGCGCCCGCACGCTGTCGCCGACCTTTGCAAGGTCGCCCACGACGACCACGGTCATGCGCTCCGAACGGATGAACTGCCGCGCCATCTCGCTCACCTGCGCAGGCGTCACCGCCTGGATGTTCGCCACCCAGTGCGTCAGGAAGTCGTCGGGCAGCCCGTGCAGGTTCATGAAGGCGAGCTGGCCCAGCACCCCGTTGGGAGACGAATTCGAGATCACGAAAACGCCGGAGCGGTAGTTCTTGACCGGCCCGAGCTCGGCGGCGGCCGGTTCCTCGTTCCGGAGGCGCTCGATCTCGCGGAAGATCTCGGTGAGCGCGGCGGCCGTGTGCTCGGCCGTGATCTCGGCGCTCATGATCCAAAGAGCGCCGCCGCGGCGCGCGCTGATCGACGAGTCGGGCGAGTAGCTGTAGCCTTTGTCCTCGCGGATGTTTGTCGTGATGCGCGATCCGAAGGTTCCGCCGAGCAGGCTGTTCATCAGCGTGGTCGGAAAATACAGCGCATGCGAGGGATCCGGCACCGGAACGGCGATTCGCACGGACGTCTGCGGCGCGCCGGGGCTGTCCACGAGCGCAAGCTGCAGTGACTCGCTCGGGCGCGCCGGGAGCTCGCTGGGTGCGGGTCCCTCCTGCCAGTCGCCGAAAGCCTTGCGGAGCGCCGCCTCGAGTGCGGCGCGGTCGTAGCGCCCCGCGACATAGACGTGCGTGCGGCGTGCGCCGAAGTTCCGGTCGTAGAAATCGCGCAGCTTCGCGATGTCGTATCCGGCGAGCTGGCCGTCCTGCGGCAGCACGCGGCCAAAGGGGTGGTCGCCGAAAACAAGTCGTGCAAGCGCCTCGTCGGCAAGCGTCTGCGGATCGGAGCGCGCCACGGCGAGGCTGCGCTCGAAATTTGCCAGCACGCGTGGCAGCTCGGATTCCGGGAAACGGGGATTTCGCAGTAGGTCCGCGAGGAGCTCGGTGGCTGCGACCGCGTGTTCGGAAAGCACCGAGATACTGGCCGTCGTCTGTTCGGCGCCGACGCCGACCGAGAGCGAGCCGCCCATGCCGGCAGCCGCCTCGGCGATCTCCGCGGCCGAGCGCGTGGCCGTCCCTTCCTTCAGCATTTCGACGGCGACGTCCGGCAGCCAGGTGTCCTTGCCTTCGTCAATGTTGCCGGTCCGCACCACCGCAACCAGCGTGACCTTCGGCACGCTGCCGAAATCGATGAAGGTCATCGAGAGCCCGTTGTCGAGGCGAAGCGTTTCCTTGGCCGGGAGCCTGAAGTCGTGCGGTGCGCCGGGTGCAGGAGGTATTTCGCGCTCGGCGGCAGCGGCACTTGTCGCGACGATACAGGCGAGCAGCGCGAGCGCGCGATTCATGGCGTGGCTTCCGCCGCGGGAACGGCCGTGGGTGCGCGCCCGGGCACGACGACTTGCGTCGTCCGGCGCGCCGGAGTCAGGTACTTGCGGGCGACCTCGCTGATCAGCTGCGGCGGCACCGCGCGGTAGTTCGCTTCGAGACGATTGATGAGCCCCGGGTCGTCGTCGAAGAGCGCGAAGCTCGCGAGAAGGTCGAGGAGACCGAAGCGCGTACTCGAACCCGCCAGGTTATAGAGCGCGGCGCGGATCTTCGTCAGCGCGCGCTCAAGCTCCGCCTTCGATGGCTGCTCAGACTGGAGGCGCGCGATCTCGGCATCGACGTCCGCAACGATAGCTTCCGGCGCGGCGCCCGGATCGTGGACGAGAGAGAGGATCCAGAGCATCGGGCCGTCGTAGGTGAATTCGTTGCCGAGCAGGTTGATGCCGCCGCCGACGCCGCCGGCATAACCGCGCTGCTGCACGAGCTTCTGCCACAGCCGGCTGTCCTCTCCCTGAAGAAGGATCTGGTCGACAAGGCTGAATGCGTAGTGTTCGGGCGTGCCGCGTGCGGGCACCTGCCAGGCGAGCGCAAGTGCCGGCCGCGGGGCCAGGCGATCGACATAGGAATCGTGCTTCTCCGCCTGCTGCTCGGGCTCAGCGAGGTCGGGGCGCGCGGGTTGCGCCCGCGCGGGTATCGCCGCGAAATACTTTGCGATCCAGGCCCGCGTCGCTGCCGCATCGAAATCCCCGGCCACGACGAGGACCGCGTTGTTCGGCGCATAGTATGTGTCGAAGAACGTCTTTGCGTCTTCGAGCGTCGCCGCGTCAAGGTCCGCGAGGTCGCCATAGAAGTTGTGCGCGTTGTACCAGTTCTGGTTCGCGGCCTGCGGCATCGTGAGCCAGGGGAACCCGCCGTAAGGCTGGTTCAAGACGTTGGCGCGCACCTCGTTCTTGACGACACCCTGCTGGTTCACGAGGTTTGCCTGCGTAATCGCGAGCGCCTTCATGCGGTCCGCTTCGGCCCAGAGGATCGCTTCGAGCGTGTGGGCGGGCACGATCTGGAAGTAGTTTGTGAAATCGAGGGTGGTCGAGCCATTCAGCACGCCGCCATTGCCCTCGACCAGGCGGATGAACTCCATCTTCCCGAGATTGCCGGATCCCTGGAACATCAGGTGCTCGAACAGGTGCGCGAAACCCGTGCGCCCGCGCGGCTCGATGCGAAATCCGATGCGGTAGTAGACGCCGACCGTGACGGTCGGCGCCGTCGTCTCGCGCGAGAGCACGACCTTGAGGCCGTTGTCGAGCTTGTAATAGTCGATCGGGATGTTGATCCCGCTTGGCGGGCTCGTTGTCTTGGCCGCTGCAGCATCGGTCGAAGGTTGCGCAGACTGGGTGGCGTTGTGCGGCTGGGCAGCGCATCCGCTGACCGCTACCGCAACGATCAGTCCGCACCAACGCCTGAGCTGTTTTCCCATCGCTGCGGCCTCCGCTATTTGGGGGCCATGCGGATTGCGCCATCGATCCGGATCGTCTCGCCATTCAGCATCCGGTTCGTGCAGATCGCGGCGACGAGCTCGGCGTATTCCTCCGGCCGACCCAGGCGAGGCGGGAAGGGGACCTGCTTGCCGAGCGAGTCCTGCGCTTCCTGCGGGAGGCCCGCCATCATCGGCGTGCCAAAGATGCCCGGGGCAACGCACATGACGCGGATTCCGAAGCGCGCCAGCTCGCGTGCAAGCGGGAGCACCATGCCGGCGACCGCTGCCTTCGAGGTCGCATAGGCGACCTGCCCGATCTGTCCTTCAAAGGCGGCCACCGACGCGGTGTGAATCAAGAGCCCTCGCTCCCCGTCCGCTTCGGGCGTGTTATTTTGCATGATTGCAGCCGCCGCGCGATCGAGCAGGAAGGTGCCGAGCGTGTTGATGGCCAGCACGCGCTGGAACGCGGCTGCGGGCAAGGGCCCGTCGCGGCCAAGGAGCTTGCCCGGTGTCGCGACGCCGGCGCATGAAACGGCCAGCGTGAGCCCGCCCATGTGGCTTGCCGCCGACTGGACCGCAGCGTCGACGTCGGATTCGATGGTGACATCGCAGCGATGGTAGCTGGCGGCCTTGCCGAGGCCGGCGGCGGCCTTGCGCCCGGCCTCGTCCTGGACGTCGAGCAAAGCGACCTGGCCGCCGCCCGCGACCAGTCGGGCCGCGGTCGCATGTCCGAGTCCCGAGGCACCGCCGCTGATGACCGCTTTGACCCGATCGAGATTCATGGAGTCCCCAGAGGAGAGTCTACAGCCTAAGTCCCCCATCCACCTCGACCACGCGGCCCGTGACAAAGTCGTTCTCGGCGATGAAAACCGCCGTCGCCGCTATCTCGGCCGGCTCGCCGAGACGGTGCAGCGGGATTGCCGCTTTGACCCGCGCGAGCATCTCGGGTTTCATCGCGGCGAGGATCTCAGTCGAACAGAAGCCCGGCGCAATCGCGGCGCTGCGGATGCCATAGCGGGCCAGTTCCTTGGCCCAGACGACCGTCATGGCGGCAACGCCGGCCTTTGCGGCGGAATAGTTGGTCTGGCCGGGATTTCCCTCTCGGGAGATCGACGAGATGTTGACGATCAGGCCGCCGTTGCCGAGCGGAATCATTCGCTCCGCGCCCTCGCGACCGCAAAGAAAGACGCCGGTCAGGTTGACGTCGATTACGGCCTGCCACTGCGCGAGCGACATCTTCGAATGGATGGTGCCGTCCTGGGCCTTGACGAGGAGGGCGTCGCGTGTGATTCCCGCGTTGTTGACGAGGACGTCGAACCGGCGGAATTCCGCGACGACGGCGTCGAACGTCTGGATGACTTGCGATTCGACCGTGACGTCGGTGACGTAGCTCCGAATGCGAGCGCCTTTGGCCTTGCATTGCGCGCCGGTTTCCGCGAGCCCGTCCGCGTCGAGGTCGAGCGCCGCGATGTCGGCGCCCCGATCGGCAAATGCGAGCGCCATCGCGCGCCCGATGCCACGACCTGCCCCCGTGATGACCACGACCTTCTTTCCAAGCTGCATGAGTCCCTTTACTGCACTGCGAATACAGGTGCAGAAATATTTATTGGGTCAGGACCTTAGCGATTATTGCGCCGCAAGACAACTCAGGCGGGTTCTATGTCAAACAAGACGGCGTCGGCCTCGACCAGCTCGCCCTTGCGCGCGAGCACGTTTGCGATGCGCCCCGCACGGCCGGCGCGGATCGCGTGCTGCATCTTCATACCTTCGACGATCGCGAGCACGGCTCCGCGCTCCACGATGTCGCCCGCGTCCACGCGCAATTCGACGACGCGCCCCGGCAGGGGCGAAACCGGGTGCGCATCCGCATCCTCGAGGCTCCGCTCGTACGGCCAGGCCGGCGCGAGCGTGATCTCCGTCGCTTGATCGCCGATCACCTGCAGCTGCGCCCGCTCGCGGATCAGCTCGAGCTCGCGCAAGCCACGTCCGGCGTCTACCGCGAACCGGTCCGCGCCGGTCCCTTGGACATGGCCTCGAACATTCGATTCGCCGTTCGCGAGCTCGATCTCCTCGCCGCGCATCCTTGCACGCCATCGCCGGAATCCAGGGGTGCGAAGGCCGAGCGACTGGGCCGTTGTCCCGCCGGCCCGCCATCCGTCGCCCTGGTCCCAGGGCGAGTCCTTGTCCCCTGGCGGCGGGCGGCGCTCGGCAAGCGCCAGGCTTGCGGCGAGGAGCAGCGCTTCCGGCGTGGGCAAAGGGTCCCGTGTCAGCACGGCAAGCTCGCGATCGACGAAGCCCGTGTCGACGTCGCCCGCAGCGAAGTCCGGGTGCGCGGCGACTGCCCTCAGGAGCGGCAGATTGTTCGCGACGCCGAACACCGCCGTGCGATTGAGGCGCTGACGGAGCGTCGCAAGCGCGGCATCGCGATCGGGACCCATGGCGATGACTTTCGCGATCATCGGGTCGTAATGGACGCTGATGACATCGCCGTCCTCGATTCCGGAATCGATGCGCCAGTCGGCGCCCTCCGGCGGATGCGCGAAGCGATTCACGCGGCCGACCGAAGGCAGGAAGCCGCGCCTCGGATCCTCGCTGTAGATCCGCGCTTCGATCGCATGGCCGTGCTGGCCTATCTGCTCCTGTGCGAGCGGCAGGCGCCCGCCCGATGCGACGCAGAGCTGCCATTCGACGAGATCGAGGCCCGTCACCGCCTCGGTGACCGGGTGCTCGACCTGCAGGCGGGTGTTCATCTCCATGAAATAAAAGCTGCCGTCGGCGTCCACGATGAATTCGATCGTCCCCGCATTCACGTAGCCGACCGCCTTCGCGGCGCGCACGGCCGCCGCCGTCATCGCGTCGCGGGCATCAGCGTCGATGAACGGGGAGGGCGATTCCTCGATGATTTTCTGATAGCGGCGTTGCACCGAGCACTCGCGCTCGAACAGGTGGACGCAGCTGCCGTGGGCGTCGCCGAACACCTGTACTTCAATGTGGCGGGGCCTCTGAAGGAAGCGCTCGAGCATCAGCCGTCCGTCGCCGAAGGCATTTTCGGCTTCGCTGCGCGCGCCGCGAATGGCTTCGCCGAGGGCCGCCGCCTCGTGCACGACGCGCATGCCCTTGCCACCGCCGCCGGCGACCGCCTTCACCAGCAGCGGATACCCGACGCGCGCCGCTTCCGATGCGAGTCGCGCAGGTGTTTGTTCGGCGCCCATGTAGCCCGGCACGACCGGAACGCCGGCAGCGGACACGAGGGCCTTGGCCTCGTGCTTGAGGCCCATCGTGCGGATGGCCGCGGCCGGCGGGCCGACGAATGCGATGCCGGCGCGTTCGCAGGATTCGGCGAACGCCGCGTTCTCGGACAGGAATCCATAGCCCGGGTGGATCGCGTCGGCACGCGCATCGCGCGCGGCCGCAATGATCGCGTCTCCGTTCAGGTACGAGTCGCGCGCGGGCGCGGGCCCGATGGCGCGCGCCTCGTCGGCGAGCCGCACGTGCAAGGCGCCGCGGTCGGCGTCGGAGTGCACCGCGATCGCGTGCACGCCGAGTTTGCGGCAGCTCTTGATCACGCGGCAGGCGATCTCGCCGCGGTTCGCAACGAGCAAGCGCCGGATACTCATCAGTCGCGGATCCAGCCGGGCTTGCGCCGTTCCAGAAAGGCCGTGAGTCCTTCCCGTGCTTCGTCGCCCGCGCGCACGCGCGCGATCCAGCGCGTCGTATCGATGATCATGGATTCATCGCCCGCGGAGCTGCGGCCGGTCACGCGGTGCAACAGGTGCTTGATCTCGGCCTGCGCTTTCGGCCCGCCGGCGAGCAGCGCGCTCACGACGGTCGCTGTCGCCTCGGAAAGCGATGCGTCGTCTACGGCCTCGTGCACGAGCCCGATCCGCAGCGCGGTCGCGGCGTCCATCGCCTCGCCGGTCAGAAACCAGCGATGTGCCTGGCGCGTCCCGATTGCGCGGATCACGTAGGGCGAGATCATCGCCGGGATCAGCCCGAGTCGGACCTCGGAGAGCGCAAATCGCGCGCTCGTGCCCGAGATCGCGACGTCGCAGGCGGCAATGAGCCCGATCGCGCCGCCGTAGGCCGCGCCGTTCACGACCGCCACGGTCGGTTGCGGCTGCCGCTCCAGGCATTCGAGCATCAGAGCGAATCGGCGTGAATCCGCTTCGTTCTGTGCGATCGATGCGGCGCCAGACGCACGCATCTCGCCGATGTCGGCGCCGGCGCAGAACACATCACCCGCTCCGGTCAGTTTCACGATCCGGACTGAAGCATCGCCCGCAAGCGCCGTGAGCGCTTCCGTGAGAAGCCGGACCATCTCCGCAGAGAGCGCGTTTCGCGATTCTTCGCGGTCAAGGGTCAGGGTGGCGATGCCGCGGAAGTCGCGGTCGATGCGAAGCATCGGCATCACATCCGGAACACGGCGTAGGATTCCGGTGCAGGCTCCGGCCCACGGGCGACGACTTCGAGCGCGAGGCCGAGCACGCGACGCGTGTCGAGCGGGTCGATGACGCCGTCGTCCCAGAGCCGTGCGCTTGCGTAGTAGGGATTCCCCTGGCGCTCGTACTGGTCGCGAATGCCCGCCATGAACTCGTTCTGCTCCGCTTCCGGCCACTTGCCGCCCTTGGCCTCGACGCCGTCGCGCCGCACGGTCGCGAGCACGCTCGCCGCCTGTTCTCCTCCCATGACCGAGATCCGGGCGTTCGGCCAGGACCACAGGAAGCGCCCACCGTAGGCGCGCCCGCACATGGCGTAGTTTCCCGCGCCGAATGAGCCGCCGATCACGACCGTGAGCTTCGGGACGGTCGTGCAGGCAACCGCCGTCACCATCTTCGCGCCGTCGCGCGCGATGCCGCCCGCTTCATAGCGCCTGCCCACCATGAAGCCGGTGATGTTCTGCAGGAAGAGCAGGGGCACCTTGCGCCGGTTCGCAAGCTGGATGAAGTGCGCGCCCTTCAGTGCCGACTCGGAGAAGAGGATTCCGTTGTTCGCGAGGATCGCGACCGGGTAGCCCCAGAGATTCGCAAAGCCGCAGACGAGCGTCTTGCCGTACAGCGCCTTGAATTCGTGGAACTCTGAGTCGTCGACGAGGCGCGCAATCACCTCGCGCACGTCGTATGGCTGGCGCAGGTCGCGCGGCACGATGCCGTAGAGCTCGGCGGCATCGTGCGCGGGCGGCGCGGCCTCGCGGCGCCCGAGCCAGGGTTGCGGCCGGTGGTTGAGGCTGCCGACGATCTCGCGCGCCATGGCGAGCGCATGCGCATCGTTGTCGGCGAGATGATCGACGACGCCCGACGTGCGCGCATGCACGTCGCCGCCGCCGAGCGTCTCGGCATCGACGACCTCGCCGGTCGCTGCCTTCACGAGCGGCGGGCCTCCGAGAAATATCGTGCCCTGGTTGCGGACAATGATGGACTCATCGCACATCGCCGGCACGTAGGCGCCGCCCGCGGTGCAGGATCCCATGACGACCGCCACCTGCGGGACGCCCGCTGCCGACAGCCGCGCCTGGTTGTAGAAAATGCGGCCGAAATGCTCGCGATCCGGGAAGACTTCATCCTGCAGCGGCAGGAAGGCGCCGCCGGAATCGACGAGATAGACGCAGGGAAGCCTGTTCTCGAGCGCGATTTCCTGCGCACGCAGGTGCTTCTTCACCGTGACCGGATAGTAAGTGCCGCCCTTGACCGTCGCGTCGTTCGCGACGACCAGAAGCTCGTTGCCGTGGATCCGGCCGATGCCGGCGACGAGTCCCGCGCCCGGCGCGTCGTCGCCGTACATGCCGCCCGCGGCGAGCGGGGCGATCTCGAGAAAAGGGCTGCCCGGGTCGAGGAGTGCCTCGATGCGGTCCCTGGGCAGGAGCTTGCCGCGCGCAATGTGCTTTGCGCGCGCATTCTCGCCGCCGCCAGCCGCGGCCAGCGACTGCCGCTGCCGGAGCTCCGCGACCAGCGACGCCATGTGCGCGGCGTTATCGCGGTAGTCCGTGCCGCCGGTATCGACACGCGAGGCGATTCGCGTCATGGCGCGGTGGCCCGGAGCAGTTCGCGGCCGATCAGCATGCGGCGGATCTCGTTGGTGCCGGCGCCGATCTCGTAGAGCTTGGCGTCGCGCAGGATGCGGCCGGCGGGATATTCGTTGATGTAGCCGTTGCCGCCCAGCACCTGGATCGCCTCGAGTCCCGCGCGCGTCGCGTTCTCGGAAGCTGCGAGGAGGCAGGCCGCGGCGTCATAACGGGTCGTGCGTCCGGCGTCGCAGGCCCGTGCCACCGAATAGGCGTAGGCGCGCGAGGAATTGCAGGCGGCATACAGATCGGCGAGCTTCGCCTGCATGATCTGGAAACTGCCGATCGGGCGGCCGAACTGCTCGCGGTCGTGCAGGTAGGGCACGATCAGGTCGAGGGCCGCGCGCATCAGCCCGAGCGGGCCGCCCGTCAACACGAGTCGCTCGTAGTCGAGGCCCGACATCAGGATCTCCGCGCCGCCACCGGCCTTGCCCAGCACGTTCGTTTCCGGCACCAGGCAGTCCTCGAACACGAGCTCGCAGGTGTCGGAGCCGCGCATGCCGAACTTGTCGAGTTTCTGGGCGGCGCGAAAGCCCTTCATCCCGCGCTCGACGATGAATGCGGTGATGCCCCTGGCGCCGCTTCCGGGCTCGATGGTCGCATAGATCACGGCCGTGTCCGCTTCCGGCCCGTTCGTGATCCACATCTTGGAGCCGTTCAGCAGATAGCCGTCCGCCCTGCGGTCCGCGCGGGTGCGCATCGAGACGACATCGGATCCCGAGCCCGGCTCGCTCATCGCGAGCGCGCCGACGTCCTCGCCCGTCACGAGGCGGGGGAGGAAACGCCGTTTCTGCTCGTCCGTCCCGAAGCGGCGGAGCTGGTTGACGCAGAGATTCGAATGCGCGCCGTAGGAGAGTCCGATCGAGCCCGAGGCCCGGCTGATCTCTTCCATGGCGACGACGTGCTCGAGATAGCCGAAGCCGAGACCACCGTATTCCTCGGGCACGGTCATGCCGAGGAGACCCATGGCGCCCATCTCGGGCCACAATTCGCGCGGGAAACGGTTGCTGCGATCAATCTCGTCCGCCTGGGGGGCGATACGCCGTTCGGCAAACTCACGCACGGCGCGGCGCAGCTCGTCGACGCGCGCGCCGAGGTCGAAGTCGAAATCGATTGAAAACATGACGCTCTCCGCGCCGAAAGTCGGGCTTGCTTGCGCCATCATATTGTCCGACAATCAGACAGGCAAGTGTCTGTGCGGAAAAGGTGACCTATGTTCGAACCCGTCGTTTACGCCCCCGCCTATCTGCGAGTCTCGGAAGCCATCCGGGCCCGAATCCTCCGGCGTGAATTGCGGGAGGGCGAGCCGCTTCCGACCGAAACCGAGCTGGCGCGACAGTTCGAGGTCAATCGTTCGACGGTCCGGGAGGCACTGCGCAAGCTCGAAAGCGGGGGTCTGCTCGGGCGTCGGCGAGGCGGCAAGCGTCTCTACGTCACGCGCCCGACGCGGGAGACCGTGGGCGGCGGGCTGTCTCAGGCGCTCGCCCTGCATCGCGCGCGCGTCGTCGACGTGTGGGAAGCCCTCCAGGCCGTGCAGCCCGGCATCGCCGCGGCGGCAGCCGAGCGGCGTTCGGCCGATGCGCTCGCGGCTCTCGAGGCGGCCGCTCGGCGCTTCGCCGGTCGCCAAGGCGGGCGCGAGGCCGCCGTGACCGATGTCGCCGGTTTCTTCGACGCGCTGGGCGAGGCCGGAGCGAATCCCGTTTTCACGCTCCTGAACGAGCCCTTGCTCAGGCTCCTGAAGCCAAGCCTCGCCGTGATCTTCGATCGCGTGCCGCAGGCTCGCTCCCGCATCGAGGGGGCCCAGAAGCAGATCGTTGCCGCCGTCAAGTCGCGGGACGCCAAAGCTGCGGCCGAGTGGATGACGCGGCACGTGCGCGACTTTCGCCGCGGCTACGAGGTCGCCGGTATTCCACTGTCGACGGAGGTCGGGGAAGAACTCGGTGACGCGGCCAGGCTCAGCTGAGCTCGACCGCGACCGCGGTCGCCTCGCCGCCGCCGATGCAGAGCGCGGCGAGGCCGCGCTTCTTGCCGTGGCGCGCGAGCGCGTGGACGAGAGTCGTCAGGATGCGGGCTCCGGTCGCCCCGATCGGGTGGCCCAGGGCGCATGCGCCGCCATGCACATTGACCCGGTCGTGGGAGATGCCGACATCCTTCATCGCGGCCATCGTCACGACGGCAAAGGCCTCGTTGATTTCGTACAGGTCGACGTCGGAGGACTTCCAGCCCGCGCGCTTGAGCGTCGTCTGGATGGCGCCGACCGGTGCGGTCGTGAACCACTCGGGCTCATGGGCGTGGCTCGCATGCGCAACGATCCGAGCGATCGGCTTGAGTCCCGCCTTGACGGCCGCACTCGCCCGGGCGAGCAGCAGGGCGGACGCCCCATCCGCGATCGACGACGAAGAGGCCGCGGTGACGGTGCCGTCCTTGCCGAATGCCGGCTTCAGGCTCGGGATCTTGTCGACGGAAACGGTGAATGGCGTTTCGTCTCGCGAGACGACTCGCTCGCCCTTTCGGTCGGCGATCTTGACCGGCGCGATCTCGGCTTCGAATGCGCCCGATTCGATGGCGGCAAGCGCGCGACGGACGGATTCGGCCGCGAACGCGTCCTGATCTGCCCGGCTGAAACCGTACTTCGCCGCGGTCGCGTCGGCGAAGCAGCCCATGAGCTTGCCGTCCCAGGGACTCTGCAGGCCGTCGTAGAACATGTGGTCGAGGATCTCGCCATGTCCCATGCGGTAGCCCGCGCGCGCCTTGGGCAGGAGGTACGGGGCGTTTGTCATCGATTCGAGACCGCCGGCGAGCACGAAATCGGCGCTGCCGGCACCGATGTGGTCGGCTCCGTACATGATGGCGCGCATGCCCGATCCGCACATCTTGTTGACCGTGGTCGCCGGAACGGAACGTGGCACTCCGCCACCGAGCGCCGCCTGGCGGCCCGGCGCCTGGCCCTGGCCGGCCGGCAGCACGCAGCCCATCACGACCTCGTTGACGATTCCGGGATCGGCGGCCGCGCTCTCGATCGCCGCGCGGATCGCCGTGGCGCCCAATGCATGGCCGGGAACGCCGGCAAAGGCGCCGAGCATCGCGCCGATCGGGGTACGGCGGGCACTCAGGATGACGACGGGATCGCTGGCCATGGATTCAGTCCTAGGGAATGGAAGGGGGCCTATTTTGCCCTGCAAAAGGGCGAATGTCGCCCCTGTCTCGACGGCTTGGCCGCCGCCCGATCACCCGGCGGCGGCGCGCTGCCAATGCTCGACCAGGTGGGAGAGTCTCGAGTTCAGCTCGGCGAAGCGCAGCGGCTTGAAAAGCACGGTGACGCCGGCGGGCAGCCCGCCGCGCTCGGCGATCGTGTGCTCGGTGAGCGCCGTGACGACGATGATCTCGAGCTCGCTGATCGCCCCCGAGGCGCGAAGCGCCCTCAGCATCCCGAAGCCGTCGATGCCCGGCATGCGCAGGTCGGTGATCAGCAGATCGGGGCGCGATGCGCCGATCTGGAGCAGGGCGTCGAAACCGCTCGGCACGCTGTGAAGCTGGATCGGCAAGTCCCAGGAGCGCAGATGCAATTCGAAAAGCTGCCGGAAATCCGGCTCGTCCTCGACGATCAGCACCTGGTAGCTGCCTCCGGACGGTCGCCGCGTGCCGACGCCCGTGCGCCGCTGCAGGAGCGCGTCGATCGAGGTGGTCAGGATCCGGCGATGACCCCCGGGAGTCTTCCAGGCGCGCAGCAGCCCCGCCTCGGACCAGAGTTGCACGGTGCGCAGCGAAACGCCCAGGCGATCGGCCGCCTCGCGCGTCGAACAGACATCCCGCCCGGTTTCCAACAAGCGCCACTCCCGAAGCCGCAATCGCCATCGGGAATGACAGCATCGCGGGCCGCGGATTGCAACGTTAAACTGTCAATCCGTCGAGCTGGAGATTCCCGATGAGCAGCCCGGCCGAACGGATCGACAAGCTGGCGGCGGCCGAGCGCGGACCCCTTCGCTTCGTCAGCGCGGCCTCGCTATTCGACGGCCATGACGCGGCCATCAATATCATTCGCAGGATCCTGCAGTCCCATGGGGCCGAGGTCGTGCACCTCGGCCACAACCGCAGTGTCGCCGACATCGTCCGTGCGGCCATCCAGGAGGACGCCGACGGCATCGCGGTCAGCAGCTACCAGGGCGGCCACAACGAGTACTTCCGCTACATGGTGGACATGCTGAAGGCCGAGGGCGCCGGGCACGTGAAAGTCGTGGTCGGCGGCGGCGGCACCATCGCGCCGCACGAAGTGGCCGAGCTGGAGGCCTACGGCATCGAGAAGATCTACACGCCGGATGACGGGCTCCGGCTCGGCCTCGACGGAATGATCGAGGACGTGTTCCGCCGGGTGCGCGCGACGCCCCGGCCCGCATTCGACGGAAGCGCCGTCACGGCCGAGGACCCGGTCGGCCTCGCGCGCTCGATCTCGCTGCTCGAACTGGGCGGCGACGAGGCGGCCGTCTCGCGGCTGCGGAGCCTCGCCGCGAAGACGCTGAACCGGCCGCCTGTGCTCGGCATCACGGGCACCGGCGGCGCCGGCAAGTCGTCGCTGACCGACGAGATACTCAACCGCATCGTGCGTTTCTTCCCCGACCGGCGCGTCGCGGTCGTCGCGATGGACCCGACGCGCCGGCGTTCGGGCGGGGCGCTGCTCGGCGATCGCATCCGCATGAACGCGCTCGCGAACGATCAGCTCTTCATGCGCTCGCTTGCGACCCGTCGCCAGCATCTCGCGACCTCGGCGGTGCTCGCCGACACGGTTCAGCTGCTGAAGGCGGCCGGTTTCGACCTGATCGTCATCGAGACGGCCGGCATCGGGCAGAGCGACACCGAAATCGTCGACCTGGTCGACCTTTCGATGTACGTGATGACGGCGGACTACGGCGCGGCAAGCCAGCTCGAGAAGATCGACATGCTGGATTTCGCGGACTTCATCGTGCTGAACAAGTTCGAGAAGCGGGGCGCCGAGGACGCGCTGCGCGACGTGCGCAAGCAAGTGGCGCGGAACCGCAAGCTGTTCAAGACGCCGCCCGAGCGGCTGCCGGTCTACCCGACCATCGCGAGCCAGTTCAACGACGCGGGCGTCAATACGCTCTTCGGTGCGCTCTGCGCAAAGCTGCATGAGCAGTGGGGACGCCTCCGGCCCTGGCAGCCCGAGAACCTGACGCCCATCGGGCCGCCGACGCGCCAGGCCATCATCCCGGGCTCGCGGGTCCGCTATCTGGCGGAGATTGCCGGGGGCGGGCGCGAGGCACAGCGGGCCGCGATGACGGCTGCCGAGGCGGCAGCGCGCGCGCACGGACTTCACCGGGCGCTGGCCGCGCTCGGCGATACCGGACTGCCGGCGCCGCTCGAGCGCTATGGCGAGGCCGCGCTGGCGGGCGGCGACGCATCGGTCACGCGCCTGCGCCGCGAGTACAACGCAGCGCTCGACGCAATCGGAACGGAGGGCATCGCGCTCCTCAAGGACTGGCCGGCGCGCCGCGAAGCGGCGGCCGCCGGCGAGTTCAGCTATCGCGTGCGCGATCGCGAAGTGCGCGGGCCGAACTACAGCGAATCGCTGTCGCACCTGCGCCTGCCGAAAATCGCGACGCCGCGTTTCGATGACTGGGGCGCGCAGCTCGCGTTCCTGCTGACGGAGAACCTGCCGGGCGCGTATCCGTACACGGGCGGAATCTATCCCTACCGGCGCGAGGACGAGGATCCGACGCGCATGTTCGCGGGCGAGGGCATGCCCGAGCGCACGAACCGGCGTTTTCATTACCTCGCGCGGGGCCACCAGGCGACGCGCCTCTCGACGGCCTTCGATTCGACCACGCTCTACGGCGAGGACCCGGACGAGCGGCCCGACATCTATGGCCGCATCGGCAACTCCGGAGTCTCGATCGCCTCGCTCGACGACATGAAGCGGCTGTACTCGGGATTCGACCTTTGCGCTCCGTCGACCTCGGTCTCGATGACGATCAACGGGCCGGCACCGATGATCCTCGCAATGTTCATGAACACCGCGGTTGACCAGCAGGTCGAGCGGCACCTGCGGGAGAGCGGGCGCTGGGCGGAGGCCGAAGCGAAGGTCGCCAGGCTTTTCGCGGGGCGCGAACGGCCGCGCTATCGCGGCGAGCTGCCGGCCGGCCACGACGGCAGCGGGCTCGGCCTCCTCGGCGTGAGCGGCGATGCGGTCGTCGACGCCGATACCTATGCGAGGATCCGGGCGGACGCGCTCGCGAGGGTGCGCGGCACGGTGCAGGCCGACATCCTCAAGGAGGACCAGGCCCAGAACACCTGCATATTCTCGACGGAGTTTGCGCTGCGCATGATGGGCGACGTGCAGCAGTTCTTCACCGACAACCGGGTCAGGAATTTCTACTCGGTATCGATTTCCGGCTACCACATCGCGGAAGCCGGTGCGAACCCGGTCTCTCAGCTCGCATTCACGCTGGCGAACGGATTCACGATCGTCGAGTACTACCTGTCGCGCGGTATGAAGGTCGACGATTTCGCGCCGAACCTGTCATTCTTCTTCTCGAACGGCATGGATCCCGAATACGCGGTGATCGGGCGGGTTGCGCGCCGGGTCTGGGCGCGCGCGATGCGCGAGCGCTACGGCGCGTCGCCGCGCAGCCAGATGCTCAAGTACCACGTGCAGACGTCGGGCCGGTCGTTGCACGCGCGCGAGATCCAGTTCAACGACATCCGCACCACGCTGCAGGCGATGTACGCGCTATTCGACAGCTGCAACAGCCTGCACACGAACGCCTACGACGAGGCGATCACGACGCCGACGGAGGAGAGCGTTCGCCGCGCCGTGGCAATCCAGCTCATCATCGCGCGCGAGCTCGGGCTCAACCAGAACCAGAATCCATGGCAGGGATCGTTCGCGGTCGAGCGGCTGACCGACATGGTCGAGGAGGCGGTCTACGCGGAATTCGAGAGCCTGTCCGAGCGCGGCGGCGTGCTGGGCGCGATGGAGACGATGTACCAGCGCGGCAAGATCCAGGAGGAGTCCCTTTATTACGAGCACAAGAAGCACGACGGCAGCCTGCCGATCGTAGGCGTCAACACCTTCCTGCCGGAGCAGGCCAGCCACGACGAAAACCGGAACGCCGAGCTGATCCGTTCGACCGAAGAGGAGAAGCGGGCGCAGGTCGTCGCGGTGCGGGCTTACAACGACGTGCACTCCGATCGGCAGGGCCCCGCATTGGGCAGGCTCCAGGCGACGGCGGCCGGCACCGGCAACGTGTTTGCCGAGCTGATGGAAACGGTGAAGTCGGCATCGCTCGGGCGAATCTCGCGCGCGCTCTATGCCGTCGGCGGGCAGTACCGCCGCAACATGTAGCAGGCGCCTGCGCCTCGACCGGAGGGGACGCTCCCCTTCAAGGGCATGCGATCGCGACCTGACGGCTCCCGAAAATCCTGAAGGGAAGCGTCCCCACCGTGCCTCCATCAAAGCAGCGGCTCGTCCAGGGCAGCCCCGATCGTTTCCCGAGCCGAATCGCGCAATTGCGATGCCGCGTCGCCGCCGCCGGTCCGCGCCGGCAGCGGCTCGAGCACCTCGACCTCGATGCGGCCCCAGCGCGGGAGGATCCGTCCGCCGCCGAGCACCTGTCGCGTGCCGCGGATCGCGACCGGCGCGACCGGCGCGCCCGCGCGGGCGGCCGCGGCAAAGGCGCCGCCGTGGAAGCGGGCGAGGCCGGGCTCGGGATGGAACGTGCCCTCGGGAAAGAATGCGATCGCCTGGCCCTGCTCGACCGAGCGCAGGATGCGCCGCGCGTCGCTGCCGCCCTCGTGGCGATTGCGCCGCTCGACGAAGTGATGGCCGAGCCGCTTCAGCAAGTAACCCGCGACCGGCAGCCGCAAGGCCTCTTTCTTGATCACGAAGCCAAAGCGAGGCGGCAGGTACGCGAAGAGCAGAGGTCCGTCGAGGTAGCTCGCGTGGTTCGCGACGATGATGCAGGCGCTGGCGGGCAGGCGCTCGAGTCCCAGCGCGCGGACCGGGAGCCCGCAGAGCCTGAAATATGCGCGGCCGATGGCGCCCGCGGCGGCGCGTCGCGCCTCGAGCCTGGAGAGCGCAAGGATCGGCAGGGCGGCCACCAGCAGGACCGGCACCGTCAGCAGCCAGACCCAGAGGCCCCAGGCGATGCGAAACGGATTCAATGTCATTTCGGGCGGCACCGCGGCGCAAGCGGGTACTGTGAACTGGTTCCGGTTATGTTAATGGTCATGGGGGTCTGTGAGACCGGTCACGTTCGACCGCATCCGGGCCAAACCATACTGCGTCTGCATTCTGTCGCACCAGCCCGCCTTGCGCGATTCCGCGAAGGCGCGGTCGTCCGCGACGGGCGCAAGGCAGGTCCATGAGCGCAGCTATGAAGTCTTCGACATCGGTTCGCGCGGCGACACTCGCGACCGCAGGCGGGTCGGACCAAGCCGTCGAGCCGATGATCGTGCGTTTCCTCGACGCAGTGTGGATGGAGCGCGGCCTCTCGCCGAACACGCTCGCCGCGTATCGCGCCGACCTGACCGCGCTTTCGCGCTGGCTGCGCCAGCGCGGCACGGCTCTCGAGCGTACGACGCGCAACGACCTCCTGGCATTCATCGCTTGGCGCGTCGAGACGGGTGCCCGCCCGCGATCGACGGCGCGGCAGCTCTCGAGCTTCCGCCGCTTCTTCCGCTATCTCGTGCGCGAGGCCGCGGTCAAGGAAGACCCGACCGCGCAGATCGCCATGCCGAAAATCGGCCGCAGTCTGCCGCGATCGCTCACGGAGGCTCAGGTGGAGTCGCTCCTCGGCGCGCCGCAGACGAGCGACCCGCTCGGCCACCGCGACCGGACGATGCTCGAGGTGCTCTACGCGACCGGACTGCGCGTCTCCGAGCTCGTGAGCCTCCGGCACAGCCAGGTCAACCTGAACCAGGGCGTGCTCCGCATCGTGGGCAAGGGCAACCGCGAGCGCCTGATCCCGCTCGGCGAGGAGGCGGTGCGCTGGCTGACCGAGTTCGTGCGCGGCGCCCGCAGCGAGATCCTGCTGGACCGGCAGACCGATCACCTGTTTCCGACCCGGCGCGGCGACCGCATGACTCGCCAGGCGTTCTGGCACATCATCAAGCGCTACGCCAAGAAGGGCGGCGTCGAGAAAGAGCTCTCGCCGCACACGCTGCGCCACGCTTTCGCGACCCATCTCCTGAACCACGGCGCGGACCTTCGCGTCGTGCAAATGCTGCTCGGCCACAGCGACCTCTCCACGACGCAGATCTACACGCACGTGGCGCGGGAGCGCATGAAGGAACTGCACGCGCAGCACCATCCGCGCGGCTGATAAACTGCCGGCCTGGACCCGAACTGGGGCCCCGGCGCGGGGTCGAAGCAGGGTCGATTCCAGTCGAGAGGCCCGCGTGCCGAAGATTCGCCTGCTGTTTCCCGTAATCGCCTCGCTTGCGATGGCAAGCGCGGGGCATGCCGCGCCGCAGGCGGCGAAACCCGACGTCCGCGCCGAAATCGCGCGCCGCCTCGGCATCAAGGTCGAGGACATCCGCCCTGCTCCGATCGCCGGCCTTTACGAGGTCAGCTCCGGGCCTGAAATCGGCTACGTTTCCGTTGACGGCCGCTTCTACGTCGACGGCGACGTGTTCGACATGAGCTCGAAGCACAACCTGACCGAGGACCGGCGCAAGCAGGGGCGCCTCGTGCTCCTCGCGGGCGCCAAGGACGCGGACGCGATCGTGTTCGCGCCGAAGGGCACCGCGCAGCATACGGTCACGGTGTTCACGGACGTCGACTGCGTCTACTGCCGCCAGATGCACAAGGAAATCGACGAACTCAACCGGCTCGGGATCCGCGTGCGCTACCTGATGTTCCCGCGGGGCGGCCCCGGCACCGAGTCCTGGCGCAAGGCGGAAGCCGTCTGGTGCAGCGCCGACCGGAAGGATTCGCTGACGCGAGCCAAGCGCGGGGAGAAGCTCGCGCCGGGCCGTTGCGAGACTCCGATCGCTGCCCAGTACGAGCTCGGACGCCAGCTCGGAATCAGCGGGACGCCCGGCATCGTCACGGAAACGGGCGAATACCTTGCGGGCTACGCTTCCGCGGCCTACCTCGCGGCGTATCTGTCGGAGCCGCCGGCTACCGCCGCGACGAACTGACACTCACCGCTCGAGCAGCGGGAGCTTTTCCGCAACGTCCTTCCACGCGTCGGCATCGGCCGGCGGTTCCTTGCGCTGGGTGATGACGGGCCACTCCTTGGCGAGTTCCGCGTTGAGCGCGAGGAACTGTTCCTGGCCGGCGGGGACCTCCTCCTCGGAGTAGATCGCGTCGACCGGGCATTCGGGTTCGCAGAGCGTGCAGTCGATGCACTCCTCGGGATCGATCACGAGGAAGTTCGGGCCCTCGTGGAAACAATCCACGGGACAGACTTCCACGCAGTCCATGTACTTGCACTTGATGCAGGTTTCGGTGACGACGAAAGTCATGCGGCGATTCCGGCGGCCCACCCGCTTTCGGAGCGGCGCATTGTGCCATAGCGCCGCCGATTCCCGGTCAGGCGATCGTATGGTAGTGGAGGCCGGCGAGCCCGGCGGCGCGGTCGGCGAAGTAGCGGCGCAACGTGAACTCGACGCTCGGGAAGGCGATCTCCGGCCAGGGAATGTCCCGCTCGTCGCAGAGCGTCGTCTCGAGGCTCTCCGGCCCGACGCCGAACGAGGAGTCTGCAAGCGTCGCACGGAACATGACGTGAACCTGCTCCGCATGCAGCACGTGGACGATCGCACAAAGGTTCCCGACTTCGATTCGCGCGAGCGCCTCTTCAAGGCACTCGCGCGCCGCGGCCTGCTGCAGCGTCTCGCCCGTCTCCATGAAGCCAGCGGGAATCGTCCAGTAGCCGCGGCGCGGCTCGATCGCGCGGCGGCATATCAGGATGCGGCCACCGAGTTCGGCGACGCATCCCGCCACGAGCTTCGGATTGCGGTAGTGGATCGCGCCGCAGGACGTGCAGACGGATCGCGGCAGGTGGTCGCCATCGGGAATGCGCTGCGTCAGCGGCGCGGCGCAGGTCGGGCAGAATTTCATCCGCTCGATTGTCGTCGCGCTTGCCGGCGCTGCCAAGGGCGATCCGCGGGCGTTGAGGGCCGTATACTCGCGCCTCTGCGGCCCGGATGGCGGAATTGGCAGACGCGCCAGACTCAAAATCTGGTATCCGAAAGGATGTGTGGGTTCGACCCCCTCTCCGGGCACCAGCGAAATTCCTTACAGCTGCGACCTTTTCGTTGACCGTGGCATCTAAGCGATCGATGGCCCGAATTTCCGAGATCGACCTGCCCGCCGTCCTCGTGGCGCGGGCGCGGGCCGGCGAATCAGCGGCCCTCGAGGCGGTCTACGGCGCGACATCGGGCGCCATCTACACGCTTCTGCGGAGGCTGGTTCGCCGTCCTGCAATCGCGGAAGAGCTCTTGCAGGAAACCTTCGTCGACGTGCTCGAGCACATCGGGGCGTTCGAAGCGCGCTGCCCGCTGCCGGCCTGGATCCGCGCTATCGCGGTCAATCGGGCCCTCATGTACCTGCGCTCGCCCTGGCATCGCGGGCTCGAATGGCTCGACAAGGACCCGGGCGGCGCCGACCGCCTGCCGTCGGCAGCCAACGATCCGGCCGCACCGCTCGATGCGGCGCTCGAGAAGGCGCTGATGACGCTGCCGGCCTTGTCGCGGGCCGTCGTGTGGCTGCACGACGTCGAGGGTTACACACATGCCGACATCGGCTTCGCGCTCGGCAAGACTCCCAGTTTTTCGAAGTCCCAGCTTTCCCGCGCCCACCGGCGCCTGCGGGAACTGCTTGGCCGGGACGAAATCCGTGTGGAGGGAACGCCATGCACCCCGACGTGAGCGAATGGAGCGGTCGCCTCGCGGCGCTCGCGGATTTCGAACCGCCCGCTGCGGGCTGGCGGGCGGTGATCGAGACACGCGATGCGCGCGATGCCCGCATCGACAGGCGCCTGCCGGTCGCGCTCGCGGCCGCCGTGCTGGTCGCGACGACAGGGCTTGCGTGGTGGCTGCAATCCGCGCAGCGCACGCTGTCGGGAGACGGTGACGCGGCGCCACCGGTTGACGCACCGGTTGCCGCCGACGTGCGCGCGGAAAACGAGCGGCTCGAGTCGATCCTGGCCGCGCTGCCCGAGCGGAACGCCATGCGCGGGAGCACGGCATTCACCGTTGCGGAACTCGAGGACCGGCTCGCCGCGCTGGACGATCGCTTGAGTCTCATTGCGCTGGAGCCGAATGCGCCCGAGCGCGCCGATCGGCTGTGGCGGGAGCGCGTCGACGTCATGCATTCCCTGGTCCAGGTCCGCTATGCGGATGCGGCCGGCAACCACTGAATCAATGGAGGTCATGATGAATCGCTTGATGGTCGCCATGTTCGCGACGGCGGCGCTCGCCGCAGCCCCAGTGCCGGCATTCGCGCAGGTCGACGACGAGGCATCGGTGGAGAAACGCCTGGCCGACGCGCAGCGCCGGCTCGAGGACGCGGCACGCGAAATCGCGGAGCTGAGCGGCGAGGCAGCGGCACCCGGCATGTTGCGGCAGTTCGATTACCTGATTGCGAATCCGCGGCGCGCGATGCTCGGCGTGAATCTCGGCGGCGCTGTCCCGAACGGTGGCGGCGTGCGTGTCGAGGGCGTGAGCCCCGGCGGACCCGCGGCCGAGGCGGGAGTCAAAGCAGGCGACGTAATCGTCGCGATCGAAGCGAAGCCGGTCACGACGGGCCGCGAACTCGTGCGCATGATGGAGGCCGTCGAGCCCGGTGAGAAAGTCGAGCTCGGCCTCAAGCGTGATGGCAAGCCGCTTGCCCTTGCCGTCGAGGCGCGGCCGCTCGACCGCGTATTCCTGGCGGCGCCCGACTTGCGCTTGCTCCCGCAGATTCCGCAGCTCGCGGGACTGCCGTTCGAAGGCGCGGCGCACTGGCTGCTCGACTCCTGGGGCGACGCCGAGTTCGTCACGCTGACGCCGGGCCTCGGGCGCTATTTCGGCGCAGAGAAAGGCGTCCTCGTCGCGCGCGCTCCCGAGGACGCGGCACTGGGGCTCAAGGACGGCGACGTGATCGTCTCGATCGGCGGGCGGGAGCCGCAGAACGGTCGCCATGCGATGCGAATCCTGCGCTCCTACCAGCCGGGAGAAGCGGTCGAATTCCGGATCCTGCGCGATCGCCGCGCGCAGACGCTGTCGGCAAAAATCCCGGAGCGCGAAGCCCACGACGGCCTCCGCCACGCGATGCCGCCCCGGCCACCGGCCGCACCGGTTCCGCCGCCGCCTGCGGAAGGCGAAGCAGCGACCTGAGCGCTTCGGGCGCTGTGCTAGTCTGCGCGGCCCATGCGCCGCGCCGACTTTTCCTATCCGCTTCCGCACGAGCTGATCGCCGACAGGCCGTTGGCGCGCCGCGGTGCGAGCCGGCTGCTCGCCCTCGACGGATCGACCGGCGCGATCACTGACCTGCTATTCGACGACCTCCGTTCCCTGCTTTATCCAGGCGACCTGCTCGTGCTGAACGACACGCGCGTGCTGCCGGCGCGGCTTCACGGTCACAAGTCGACCGGGGGCGCCTGCGAGCTGTTGCTCGAAAGAATCCTGGACGGCGGACGAATCCTCGCGCAGGCGCGCTCCAGCAAGGGCCTCCGGCCGGGCACGAAACTCAAGCTTCCCGCGGGCGCCGTCGCCGTCGCGATCGCCCGGCATGGAGACCTGTGGGAGCTCGCGCTCGATCGCGAGGCGCTTCCGTACTTCGAGGCGCATGGCAGCATTCCGCTGCCGCCCTATGTCGCGCGCGCGGCCGACGCCGAGGATCGCGAGCGTTACCAGACGGTTTACGCCATGGAGCCGGGCGCCGTCGCGGCGCCGACCGCCGGACTGCATTTCGATCGCGAGGCGCTCACGGAGCTTGCCCGCGGCGGCATCGCGATCGAGCGGCTGACGCTGCACGTCGGTGCCGGAACATTCACGCCGCTGCGTGCCGACGACATCGATCATCACCACATGCATGCGGAGCGCATTCGCGTGCCCACGGCAGCAGTCACCGCGATCGAGGCGGCGCGGCGGCGCGGCGGGCGCGTCGTGGCGGTCGGAACGACCGTCGTGCGGGCGCTCGAAGCCGCCGCCGCCGGCGGCCGCCTCGCGGCGTACGAGGGCGAGACTGACATCTTCATCCGCCCGGGCCACCGCTTCCGCGTGGTCGACGCGCTGCTGACGAACTTCCACCTGCCGGAGTCGACGCTGCTTGTTCTGGTCGCGGCCTTTGCGGGGTGCGAGCGCGTGCTGGCCGCTTATCATCATGCGATCGCCGGCCGCTACCGGTTCTTCAGCTACGGGGATGCGATGTTCGTGACGCCCGATCCGGCCGCGCTCGAAGAGCGCGGAGAGCGCCGGTGAAATTCGAGCTGATTGCCGGGGACGGCCGCGCGCGCCGCGGGCGGCTCACCTTCGAGCGCGGCGTCGTCGAGACGCCTGCTTTCATGCCCATCGGCACGTACGGAACGGTCAAGGGCGTCACGCCCGAGGAAGTGCTCGACTGCGGCGCCGAGATCATCCTTGCGAATACCTTTCACCTGATGCTGAGGCCCGGGCCTGAGATCGTCCGCGCGCACGGCGGACTGCATGGCTTCATGCATTGGGAGCGCCCCATCCTGACGGATTCCGGCGGCTACCAGGTCTTCAGCCTGGCCAAGATGCGAAAGCTCACGGAGGAGGGCGTGCGATTCCGCTCGCCCGTCGACGGCGCGGAAGTATTCCTGGATCCGGAAGGGGCGATGCGCATCCAGCGCGCGCTCGGCTCTGACGTTGCGATGGTATTCGACGAGTGCACGCCGTACCCGGCTTCGGAGAAAGCGGCTCGCGCCTCCATGGAACTTTCGCTGCGCTGGTCGGAGCGGAGCCGCCGTGCCTGGGATGGCGAGACCGGCGACGGCGTACTGTTCGGCATCATCCAGGGCGGAGTGCACGAGTCGTTGCGGCTCGCGTCACTCGAGGGGCTCGAGCGGCAGGGATTTGCGGGGCTCGCGATCGGCGGGCTATCGGTCGGGGAGCCGCCGGAGGACCGCGAGCGAATACTTCAGGCGTTGCTGCCGGCGTTGCCGGAGGGCAAGCCGCGGTACCTGATGGGCGTCGGCCGCCCAGAGGATCTCGTCGACGCGGTGGCGGAGGGCGTCGACCTGTTCGATTGCGTCATGCCGACCCGACACGCGCGGAACGGCCACCTGTTCGTGCCCTGGGGCGTCATGAACATCCGCAATGCGCGCTTTGCCGCCGACACGGGCCCCGTGGACCCGGACTGCGCCTGCTACACCTGCCGGCGCTACAGCCGCGCCTACCTCAGGCATCTCGATCGCTGCGGCGAGATGCTGGGGCCCCGCCTCGCGACACTGCACAACCTGCACTACTACCTCGAACTGATGGCGCGGATGCGCGGTGCGATCGCGGCGGGCGGATTCGCGGCCTTCCGCGGGGCGTTTCACTCGGGCCGGAATCAGCCGGCATCGACGTTGCCACAATAGCGCCAGGACCGGCGCTTCAGCTGACTTCCTTGATCAGGAGCGAAGTGACCTTGGCCATGTCCTCGAGCGAGGCACCGACGAAGGAAGCGCGCAACCGCCCTGCCTTGTCCACCGCAAACACCTGCGTGGAGTGCATGACGTTGTAGTTTCCGTCCTTGCCGGCGGGTTCCTTGAAGAAAACTGCGGAGAACTGCGCGGCGATCCTGGCGGTTGCCTTGGGGTCGCCCGTCAGACCGATAAAATCGGGCGACAGGGGCGCGAGAAAGGCCTTGAGCGCCGCGGGCGTATCGCGCTCGCCGTCGACGCTGACCAGGACGATGCGCGCCGACTTGAGCGCGCCGCCCTCGGCCTCGTGCAGCGCCTTCAGGCTGGCGAGTGCCTTCGGGCACACACTCGGGCAATGCGTGAATCCGAAGAACACGAGCGCCGGCTGGCCACGCAGGCTCGAGAAATTCCGGGCCCGGCCCTGGTGATCGGTCAGCGTGAAGTCGGCAAGCGGCGCCGGCGCAGGATTCACGAAGACGCCCTGAAGCGACGGCAGCGCGGCGGGTTCCGCGCCAGCCTGCATCGATGCCATGCCGAGGCAGGCGACCAGCGCGTCGAGGAACCTAGTTCGCATACAAGCGGTTCTTGGGTATCAGCACGAAAGTCGACTGGCCCGGCGTTGCCCAGTACAGCCTGGCCACGGCCGTCGCCGAATTGTCGTAGAACTCCATCGTGATCGTATAGCGCTGATTGGCAGTCAGCGCAATCACGCCAGTTTGGTCGTTGGCTACGGCGTGGCTCGGCCAGTTGTCGATGACGAGACTGCCATTGATCCAGAGGCGAACGCCGTCATCCGAGCGGGTCATGAACCGGAAGCCACCTGTGGCGGATGCTTCGACCTGCCCGGTCCAGCGCGCGGAGAACTGGTTGGCGCTGACCCCCGCGCCCGGCGATCCGGTCCATTTGAAGGCCACGTTTTCCACGCGCTGCAGGACGGGCGATCCTGAAAGGGCCGTATTGTTGAAGTAGCGGCCGGTAAGCCCCGTTCCGGTGCCCGGGACGCTGCCGCCGGGTGCGGTCGTTTCCGTGCCTCCGATCTGCGAGACGTATGCGACGAGGTTGGTGAGCTCTGCAGCGGTCAGGCTGACGCCGTTGTGCGCCTGGATTGCGTCGCCGACGGTGGCCGCCGAGCCGCGGTGCAGGTAGGGCGCCGTCGCCCAGACGTCACGCAGTGTCGGGATGTCGATGCCCGTCAGCGGACCGCCGAGGCGATTGCCACTGTCGGCGTTGATCGTGCCGATGTCCTGCGGGTTGTTGCCGGCGCTCGACGTGAAAGCGGTGCCGCCATGACAGCTCGAGCAGTTCTTCGCGATGAAGACATTGCGTCCCGCGCTGGCTGCGGCGGTCAGTGAGCCGTCGGCGTTTCGCAGTGGGCTCGGCGAAAAACCGGCGAGCGAACTGACATAGGCGGCGAGCGCGTCGAGGTCCCCGCTCACGCCCGCCTTCGGGTCGCCGAGTGGAGCGCTGCGCGTGCCGGTATTGAACTGGGCGTTCGTCATCAGGCCATTGCCGCCGGCAAGGCTGCGGATCTGCCCTTCGAAGTCCTGGACTTCGTCGAAGTTGTTGGTCCAGTGCAGGAAGCCCTGCGCGCCTGCACGGCCATTCAGGGCCGCGGTGTTGCGCAGTCCCTCGCCGAAACCCGTCAGGTCCCACACGCGCCCGTCCTGGCCGCCATCGTTGTGGCAGGTGGCGCAGCTCAGGTAGGCGTCGCGAGCGAGCCGCGTGTCGAGGGCGTCATAGAAGAGCCGCTTGCCCTGAAGCACCGTGGCGCTCAGCTTCTCGGATGCGAGGGTCGCCGCGTTGGTGATGAGCGGCAGGCCCGCGATGCCTTCGGTCTGGAGCTGCGTGAGGTCGAACACCCCGACCGTGCGCTCCATGAAATTGTTGACGTACAAGCGGTCGCCGCTGGCCGAGATCGCGAGACCCTGCGGTGCGCGACCGACGCTGATGCGACCAACCTCGAAGCCGGCGTGCGCGTCGATAATCGCCACCTGGCGGCTCGTTTCAAGCGCGACGAACATGTAGACGCCGAGCCGGTCGAATGCGATCGCGCTCGAGACGCCGGAATTGTCGTGATCGATGCGCCGCGGGTAGTCCTCGGATCCCGCGACGAGATCGACCCGTGAGCTGATCGCACGGACCGTGTTCTGGAAGTTGAGCGCCGATCCGTCCCGCCGCATGCCGCGCTTGATGTTGTCCTGCTTCGAAGGAACCCAGGCCGAGCGCCCGTCCGGCGATATCGCCATGGCGCCGACGTAGTTTGGAATCCCGCGGCCCTGGTTCTCGAAATCGGGCTTGTCGCTGTGCCGCAGGACAATGGTCTGCAACACTGCCAGGCTGCTACCGTCCACGACCACGATTTCGCCGCCGACGTTCTGGCCAGCCGACTGGGTCTGCACGACGGCGGTGCTCTCGCCCGGCAGCGGCGGCGTGACGAATCGAGACGCGTAGAGCCGGCTCCCGTCGCCGGACATGGACAGGTGCCGGACGTTGGGGCCGACGTTGATGCTGGCGAGCGTATTGCCAGTCGACGCATCGATCTTGAGAACGCGTCCGGTGCCTTCGAGCGCCACGAACATCGCGTTGCCCGTGGGCGCCGCGATGATGCCATAGGGCAGCGAGGCAAACGGCAGTCCGATCGTCCGGCTCACGGCGAGGGTCGACGGGTTGATCACGCTGATCGAAGTGCCGGCCTTGTTCGTGACCCAGATCTCGCCGTTCGAGGCGACAGCCACCGAGCGAGGCGCCGTCCCGACGGTCACGATCGCGAGCCTTGCAATCGTGTTCGCGTTGAAGACGCTGACCGACTTCTGGTCCTGATTGACGACCCAGAACCGGTCGACTCCCGTCGAGCGATCCTCGAAGACGATGTTGCTGGAAATTGCCGGCCGATTCGCCGTGAGCGGCAGGTGAATTGACTGCACGATGGTCGTGGAACGGATCGTCCCGCCGGAGTCCCGCGCGTAGACCGTCACATAGTAGACACCCGGCTGCGCGAACTGGTGGGTGACGTTCCCCGAGGAGGAATACGGCGTGAACGGCGTGCCGTCGTCGAAATCCCACTGGAACTCGACGCCGACTCCGCCCGTGACACTCGCCTGGAACGTCACGGTCGAGCCCGCGACGGCGGGCGGCGGCGGCGGCGGAGTGTTCAGCACGAATGGCGGGCCGGCGGCGATGTTCCAGGTAAAGCTTTCGCTGTCGCTGTTGACGCCGTCGCTTGCGGTCGCGATGACGTTGAAGGTTCCCGAGGCCGTCGGCGTTCCGCTGATCTCGCCCGTGGCCGGATTGATGGACACCCCGGATGGCAAGCCGCTGGCGCTGAAGACCAGCGTATCGCCGTTGGGGTCGGTGGCGGAGAGCTGCACGATGACCGGTGTTCCCGCCTGGCCCGATTGATTACCGGGATTGACGAGGTTCGGCGTGATTGCCGGATTCGGGTTGGCCGCGACTCCGACCCTGGCGATCTGCGCGACTGACGGCGTGCCGGCCGCATTGAGGACGAACAACAGGTAGTACCCTGGAGGCGCGTCCGCGGCCTTGGTCGGCGCCTGGATGTGCAAGAGGCCGCCGGTCTGCTGGAACGTCAGTTCGATGAATCGCTGCTCGGTATTCCAGCTGTGGGATACGGAAGCGGTCTTGATCAGGGCGACTCGGCTGATCGCGCCGGTGCCTTGAATGTCGACGGCGAAGGTCTCGCCGATGTCGATCGTCCCCGGCGCCGTCTCAATGACCGGCCGCGTCGCGAACCCGCCTCCCGCGTTGTAGAGATACGGCGGGTAGTAGATCTCCATGTTGGTGTTGTTCTGCGGACCGGGAGCGCCGCCGCCGGCCACCAGGACGCTCGCGTCCGGCATCAGCACGGCCGTCGAGTGGTAAAGGCGCGCCCTGGCCTGCGGCGGACCGACCAGCCACTGGCCCGTCGTCGGATTCCAGATCTCGGCGTTGTAGTTCACGCCAGTCATCTCGTTCCAGACCGCGCTGCCGCCCGTCGCGAGCACGCGGCCGTCGGCGAGGACGGTGGCCGTGACCAGCCTGCGCTGCGACGAGAGCGAGTTCGTGTTCGTGACGACCGGAGTGCCGCTGGTGATGTCGATGACGCGTGCAGTGTTCGCATTGCCGCCGAACTGCAGGATGCGGCCCGGCCGGAACATCGCGGCGCTCGAGTCGGATCCCGTCGGCCCGGTGAACTGGCCGGCTCCGGTCACGGATCCCAGGCCGCTGGTGTCGACGTAGTACATGCGGCCGCCGCTGTCGAATCCGAACACGCGGCCGTCGGGTGCAATGAAGTTGCGCGGGAACATGAAGTCGTAGGCGCTCGTATTCGCGCCGGTCAGAAGCCGGAAGGCGCCATCGACATCACGAATTTCGGGCCGATCCGTCCCGCCGGAGCCGCCCTGGATATAAATCTCGCCGTTCGGCAGCGCGATGGACGAAGAGTACCAGCGCGCCCGGTTCATGTTGTTGTTGCGGGTCAGCGTGTCGTTCGTGTAGTCGAACGTGTTGCTGTTGTTATTGCCGGTGTTCGTCGTTCCGGTGCCGGTCCAGTTGTCGCCGCCCGCGATGAATACCTGATTCCCCTGCGGCACCACGACCTGCGAGCTGCAGAAAATGTCCGTGCCCGTGTTGTTGGGCAGCGTCACATGTCCCGCGTCGAGTCCCTGGGACGGATCCCATACGGCGTAGATGGAGTTGCCGGTCTGCTGACCCGACGCCGTCGTTCCGTAGCTGAGCACGCGGCCGTCCGGCATCAGGACGGCGTGCACCGGGATGAGCGGCCAGGAATGAACGGTGGACCAGGCGCCGACGGTGTTGTTTGCGGAAGCAGGGACGGTGGTCGCCAGGAGGGCGGCAGAGAGCGAAACTCGGATCAGAAACCTACAAATGCACCGAACTGCGCTGCTGCGCACTGACCATCCCCTCGATCGTTCTTCGTTCCGAACCGCACGGCGTCAGAAACACCGGCGTTCCTTGTATGCGGAGAATATCGCGAGCCCGGACGACCGCCCATCTTGTTGACATAATGACGGTGCACACCCGTAAAATTGTGACGCAGCTATCACCCGGGCGACCGGCCCCGCCGATCGGCTGAGGCGCGCCGCGCAAGCCGCGGCGGCGGGTGGGGACGAGGCGTGTGCCATAATCGCGCGCCCTAACCGGGCCGGCCCGGCCGGCCCTCGCAGAGGAAGGACATGGACTTTTTGATCACGCCCGCCTGGGCACAGGCCGCCTCGGGATCGCCGGCCGGCACGCTCACCACCATCCTGCCGCTCGTGCTCATCTTCGTCGTCTTCTATTTCCTGCTCATCCGGCCGCAGACCAAGCGGGCCAAGGAGCACCGCGAAATGGTCGCCAAGCTGGCCGTCGGCGACGAGATCGTGACGAACGGCGGCGTGCTCGGGCGCATCAGCGAGGTCAATGAGCATTTCATTACGCTCCAGGTCTCCTCCGGAGTTGCGATCCAGGTGCAGAAGTTCCAGGTCGCGCAGTTGATGCCCAAGGGCACGTTCAAGGGCGCCTGAGCGCCCGCCAGGCTCAAGTGCAGCGCTATCCCCTTTGGAAGGGCGCCTTGCTGGCGGCCCTGATGGTCGCGGCGATCCTGTTCGCCCTTCCGAACTGGTACGGCGAGTCGCCGGCGCTCCAGATGTCGCGGCGCGATCGGGGCGCCTTCGATTCCGCGGCCACGACGGCGGTCCGCGACGCGCTGAAGGAAGCCAGGGTCCCGGTCGAAGAGATCTACGTCGATGACGATGGCCGCCTCTGGGCGAGGTTCGCCAGGGTCGACGACCAGCTCCGGGCGCGTGACCTCATCCAGCGGCAGTTCGAGGGACAATATGCGATCGCGCTGACGAACGCGTCGCGCGCGCCGGACTGGCTGAACTCGCTCGGGCTCGAGCCCATGAGCCTCGGTCTCGACCTGCGCGGCGGCATGCTGCTCGTGTACGAGGTCGACACCGAGGGCGCCGTCGCCCAGCTATTGCAACGGATGGAGCGTGACTTCCGGAAAGAGCTCCGCGATGCCCGCATTCAATACCAGGAAGTGGAGGTGACGGGAAACTCGGTGCGCGTGACGCTGCGCGATGCGGCGCAGACGGAGGCGGCGCGCAAGGCGCTGCTCGACTACGACCCGCTGCTGACGCTCGCGCCGGATACGGCCCCGGGTACGCTGGTTGCGGCCCTGACCGAGGCGGCGGCGAAGGAGCGCCAGTCGTTCGCGATCCAGCAGAACATCACGGCGCTCGAGAATCGCGTGAACGCGCTCGGCGTCGCGGAGACCGTCGTGCAGCGCCAGGGCCAGAATCGCATTGCCGTGCAGGTGCCGGGGGTGCAGGACGCCTCCGAGGTCGTGCGGCTTCTCGGCAAGGTGGCGACGCTCGAGTTCCGGCTCGTCGACCCGGTCAACAGCCCGCTCGAAGCCGCGCGCACCGGCCGCGCGCCGCTCGGAACGAAGCTCTTCAAGCAGCGAGACGGCACGCCGGTGCTGCTGAAGCGCGACGTGATCGCGACCGGCGAGCAGCTGATCGACGCCTCCTTCGCTCCTTCGCAGGGCGAGCCTGCCGTGAGCGTGAAGCTCGACAGCCGTGGCGGGGACGAGATGCTCCGGACCACGCGCGAGAACCTCAACCGGCCGATGGCGGTCGTCTTCATCGAGAAGGAACGCGAGCGGGTCGAGCGCGACGGTCAGGAGGTCGCGATTGACCGCTCGAAAGAGGAAGTCATCAGCGTCGCGACGATCCGCGGCGTCTTTTCCAACAATTTCCAGATCACGGGGCTCTCGGCAGCAGAAGGCACCGAGCTCGCCAAGCTCCTCCGCGCCGGCGCTCTGGCCGCGCCGATCATCATCGTGGAGCAGCGCGTGATCGGGGCGAGTGTCGGGGAGGACAATATCGAGGCGGGCAAGAAGGCACTCATGATCGCGGGCGTTTTCCTGTTCGCGTTCATGATCCTGTACTACAGGGTGTTCGGGCTGATCGCCGACATCGTGCTCCTGACCAATGTGATCATCATCGTTGCGATGCTCGGTATGTTTGACGCCGCGCTCACGCTGCCCGGCATCGCGGGCATCGTGTTGACGGTCGGCACGGCGGTCGACGCGAACATCCTGATCTACGAGCGGATTCGCGAGGAAATCGCGGTCGGTGCCTCGCCCTGGGCCGCGGTCAATGCCGGCTTCGACAAGGCGTTCTCCGCGATCGCGGACTCGAACGTGACCATGCTGATGGCGGGCGGCGTCCTCTTCCTGTTCGGCTCCGGCCCCGTGCGCGGCTTCGCAGTGACGCTCTGCATCGGCATCGTGGCCTCGATGTTCACGGCGCTGATCGGCAGCCGCGCCCTGATCTACCTGTTCTACGGGCGCCGTCGCCGCATCGAGCGGCTCGCGATCTGAGGCCAGGCGATGGAATTCATCAAGAGGGTTCCTTCGATCCGCTTCATGGCGCTTCGGCGCTACTGGTACGTTTTGTCCGCGCTCGTCGTGCTCGGATCGATCGCGCTCGTCCTGATTCGCGGCCTGAACCTTACCGTCGATTTCACGGGGGGGCTGGTATTCGAGCTCGGGTTTCCGCGACCGGTCGATCTCGAGCAGGTGCGCACGGCGCTGCGCGAGGGCGGCATCGAAGATTTCCAGGTGCGGACCTACGGCACCGCCAGCGAGCTCGAGGTCCGTCTACCGCCCGCGAAGACGGGAGAGGCCTCCGACGACGCAAATCGCGTCGTCGCAGCGCTCAAGAAAATCGACCCGTACGTAAAGCTCAGCCGGACCGAATCGGTCGGCCCGCAGGTCAGCCAGCAGCTCGGCGAGCAGGCGGCGCTTGCCGTGCTCATGACGCTGCTGCTCGTGCTGGTCTACATCGCGCTGCGATTCCGCTGGCGCTTCGGCATCGGCTCGCTGGTGGCGTCGCTGCACGACCCGATCGTCGCGGTCGGTGCCATCGCGTTGCTCGGCATTCCGTTCGACCTCAATGTGGTTGCAGCGCTGCTGACGATCCTCGGTTACTCGGTCAACGATACCGTCGTTATCTTCGACCGAATCCGCGAGCGCTTCAAGTCGATGCGCAAGGTAGAGCCCGCGGAAGTGATCGACCGCGCCATCAACGAAACGCTGGCCCGCACGATCATCGTCTCAGGGTGCGCGCTGTCCTCGGTAATCTTCCTCGCGGTGCTCGGCGGCGAAACGCTCCGTGGATTCGCGGTCGCGCTCGCGATCGGGATCGTGATTGGCACGTATTCTTCGGTCTACGTCGCAGGCGCCATCGCGCTCGACCTCGGCGCGTCGGCCCGCGACTTCATGCCGCCTGAAAAGCGCGGCGAGGTCGACGAGCTGCCTTGAACCCGGCGATGGAATTCCCGTGATCGAGTTGTTGGCGGATCCCGCGGTCTGGGTCTCGTTCCTGACCCTCGCCCTGCTCGAGATCGTCCTCGGCATAGACAACATCATCTTCCTGTCGATCCTGGTCTCGAGGCTGCCGCCGGCGCTGCAGCAACGCGGCCGGGTCCTCGGCCTCGCGTTCGCGATGATCACGCGTATCGCCCTCCTGTTCTCGATCACCTGGCTGACCCGGCTCACAAGGCCGCTATTCACGGTCCTGGGGGAGGCAATTTCCGGGCGCGACCTGATTCTCTTTGCCGGCGGCCTGTTCCTCCTGGTCAAGAGCGTCAATGAGATTCACGGCGCGCTCGAGGGCGTCGAATCCCATGGTGCGAACGTCAAGCTGCGGTCGAACATCATGGCTGTCGTCATCCAGATCGGACTGATCGACATCGTGTTCTCGCTCGACTCCGTTTTTACGGCCGTTGGGCTCGCCCAGCACATCGAGATCATGGTCGCTGCGATCGTCGTGGCCGTGCTCGTCATGATGTTCATGGCGCGCCCGATCAACGAGTTTATCGACCGCCATCCGACCATCAAGATGCTGGCGCTCTCGTTCCTGATCCTCATCGGCCTCGCGCTCGTCGGGGAATCGCTCGAATTCCACATTCCGAGGGGTTACCTCTACTTCGCGATGGCTTTCTCGATCGGTGTCGAGATGATCAACATCCGCTTGCGCAAGCGCGGACAACCGGTCGACCTGCGCGGGCCCGAGTTCCCGCAAGACAAGCGCGACACTGACGACAAGCGCGACAAGCGCTGAATCCGCGGCTCGCGCGGCTCGGGCCAGCGTCGGGCAGGTGGCGAGCGAGCGCGTAAGTTCCGGCGGCGCGAGCGGGCCAGCGCGCCCGGCGCGCTCGCCGCGCCCGCCGATGCGACGACGGCGAGTTGCGTGTCGCGCGGTTGCCGGGTGGCTAGGGAACCTCTGCACAGGTAGTCATGGATGATCGATACTGGGTGCAGGATTCAGCACCGATCGTGGTAATTGAGGGACGATGAAGCAGACCACTTTTGCGTCGGTGGCGTGGGACCGCAA